>WNGB01001599.1_pt1 | contig 46974 bp, 48 predicted proteins | sample 5400681 | NCBI WGS metagenome assembly WNGB01 (sample SAMN13153367, study PRJNA577476) | soil metagenome | isolation source: 115 cm soil or saprolite under grassland replicate 2 | place: USA:California | collected 2016-06-15
CGACAGCAGCCGGACCAGGGCGAACGCCGCAAGTGACGCCTGCCACGAAACCTGGCCCTGGGACAGGCCACTGGCGCGCAGGCAGGCGAGCAGCACCAGCCACGACGAGAGCTGGGCGATCAGGGTGGTGACCGTGATACGGATGCCCCGTTCGGCGAGCAGCGTGGAGGTGCCCGCGCGGAAGCCGAGCATCGCCCCGGGCAGGCGGTGCGTTGGCTGCCGCCGCGTCAGCCGGCGGCCGTACATCATCACGCGCTGCGCCGCCCGCTCGGCCAGCAGCGCGAAACGCTCGCTGTGCAGCAGGGTACGGAAACCGGCCACGGCCACGAGCAGCGCGCCAACGCTGCAGTAGGTCGCCGCTTGGGGGATTTCACCGGACTGGCCGCTAATCGCCAAGACCAACAGCGCGATGACCGGAAGGCCGAGCCGTGCGAACACATTCCACAGACCAGATACCAGCGTGTACCGCACGAACTCCTCGGCGCCGATGCCCCAGCTTGACAGCATCGCCCAGCTGACCCCCACGGCGACCGCTCCGCCGGCCGGAAGGGTGTTGGCCACAGCGGTAGAGCTGAGGTTCACGGCGGCCGCTTGGCGCAACCGCAACCGCGGCATCAACACGCCAATCGCGAACCACGAGGCGACCAGGCTGGCCGCAGCGGCTGCCGCGACGAGCAGCACCTCCCGCGCCGTCATCGCCGCGACCGCGTGCCACTCCTGACCGTATGAGGCGATCCGGGGGAACGCAAGGCCGAAGACAACTGCGGTGACCAGCAATGACAGCGATCCGACCAGCACCCTTCTATGGTGGTGCGGCGGTTTTGCCTTCGGCGGCCGCGGTGGCTCGATCCCCGTCGATTGCTGGGGTTCCAGAGTTACCGGAGGTGCCGAGGCTCCCATCCTGGCGTCAGCGTCCGGCCGCGGTGAGAACCGGGTCTCGCCGGACCGTCTCGGGCCGCCGCCGATGGTCGTCGAGCCGGGTCGCCTTGGGCCAGCGCACGTTGGTTGCCCAGCCAAGGCGCTCGAACATCTTGATCAGGGCTGCGGAGGGATCGATCTGACGCCGGTCGACGCCGTGCCGTGCGCACGTGGGGTCGGAGTGGTGCATGTTGTGCCAGCTCTCACCGAAGGAAAGCAGCGCGAGCGGCCAAAGGTTGGTGGCCCGGTCGAAGCGGCGTGTGGTGAACGGGCGGCTGCCGAGCAGATGACAGAGCGAGTTCACGCTCCATGTCACGTGCTGCAGGAGGGCGACGCGGACCAGGCCCGCCCAAAGCAGCGCGATCAGCGCAGCGCGGAGGTCACCTCCGATCGCCCAGCCCAGGCCGAACGGCAGCGCGAGTGACACCACAGACAGTGCGGGGAATGCGCGCGATACGGCTCGCATGGCCCGGTCGCCCATCAGGTCGGACGCATAGCGGCTTATGGATGTCGGGTCGTCACGGAACATCCAGCCCAGCTGGGCGTGAAGCAGGCCGCGGAGGAGGCCGCGGGTGCTGGTTCCGTACCTGTACGGCGAGTGTGGATCACCGGGGCGGTCGGTGAATGCGTGATGGCGCCGATGGGTGGCGACCCAGCCGATGACGCTTCCTTCGAAGCTCATCGAGCCGGCTATGGCGAGTGCTACGCGAAGCACTGGCGCCGCGGTGAAACTCCGGTGCGTCAGGCACCGATGGAAGCCGGCCGTCACGCCGATTCCTGTGATCACGTAGAGGCCGGCCATAAGCAGCAGGTCGGCGAGACCCACACCGTGGCCCCACGCCAGCCACAGGGCCACGCCCAGACCGGCGAACGGTACGCCCGCAATGGCGGCGGTGACCGCGACGTGCATCCGTCGGCCGAGGGTGCGAGCGGTCGGCGGGGCGTCCGGGAAAGGCGCGGTACCGTCGTAGTCTCCGGCGGTCTGTTTCAGCATTCGTTTTCCTCCCTGATTCGTGCCCGTTCCGGTCAGACCACCCGTCTGTGGACGTAGCACCGCCGCCAGTTCGATCCCGGCTCCATCGTCGCGGCGACCGTATGGTCGGTCTCCTCGTAATGAGCTTTCGCGTGCTGCCCCGGCGACCGGTCGGAGCAGGCCACCCATCCGCAGCTCAGGCACAGGCGCAGGGCGGCCCAGGTCACCCCTTCGGCCGCGCACTGCTCGCACACCTGCGACCGTGGGACGACAGGCCGAATGGCGTCGAGATGCTCGCATCGCGTCGCGGATCCGGTCGCTTCGTTCCAGCGGGCCCGACGGGCCATCGGCTGGCTCCTCTGGTTCGGTCCCACGCAGTCGCGTGGGGCGCGCACGGCTGCCGGAAGACTTCCTTTAAAGCGGGAAGCCTCATGTGCACAGCGAACTCACTGGCCGAGGCCACGGAAAGAAGGAGATCGAGCAATGCTTATGACCCACGCCGATTACCGAGTGGATGGACGGCGAAGGGCCAGCAAGCACGCTATGTGCGAGTCCGCGACAATGCGACAGTGAGCCGGAAGGAGGCAGGCATGGACATGCCAGATGTGTGGGTGGCCAACAACGATGGGACCGACATCGTCCGGGCACGGGATATCAGCGGCGTGGGACTCGATTATGACGGCAACGTCACGGCACGGCTGCTTGGGCCGGAGGGCGCGATCGTGACCCTCGTCGCGCACAGAGCACATCACAACGAGCGGCACCCCGGTGATCTTCACCGCCAGCTGATCAGGGTAGTCGCCGAATTGTCCGATTCGTCAGGTGCCCACCTGGTGCGGCCCGTGCACGTTGAGTCACGCGGCTGGCAGTGGGTCAGCGAGCCGCTGTAGCGTCGCGCCGCGTCCGCTCTATTGACTTGTCACGTTTCAAGCGCACTGTTGTGCCACACCCGCACCCCTCTTTCTCAGCCCACCGGCTGACCTTTGGGCCGTGCCCCGGGTGCGCCCGGGGCACGGCCGGTCAGCTTGCGTCAGCCGCCGCTCACCTTCGGGGCCCCGGAGATCGTGTCCTGGGCCTGCTGCAGCGCCGAACTTGGCGACGTGCCGCTGGAGATCACGCTCTGGATCGCGGTCCAGATCGCTTGCGAGACCTTCGGGTAATTGGCGCCGTACTCCGTCGTTCGCGGGCGCGCGGTCTGTGTCTCCTTCGCGAAGACCGAGTACTCAGGTCCGCCCTTGAGCACCTGATCTATCACCGCCGGCTTCGTCGGCAGGTAGTACATTAGTGACGTGACATGCGTCATCACCGACGCATCCTGCATGCCCTTCACCCACTCCCAGGCCAGCTTCTGCTGCTCGGAGCTCCCCGAGTTGCCCAGGCACCAGGTCTCACCGCCAAGCGGCGCCACCACCGTCTGACCGGCCACCCGCGTTGGGATGGGCACGATTCCGTAATCCTTGCCGTACTTCCAGCCCGCCGCCTTCAGGTCGGGAAAGATCCACGGGCCGTCCTCGATCATCGCCGCGCGCTTGTGCAGGAATTGCTGCGGCAGGTCCGGCTCCTGTCCCCACTGCAACACTGACTTCGACGCCGACCCGTTCTTGACCATGCTCTGTCATAGCTCCAAAGCCTGAGAAAAAGCGGGTGTATTCACGTTGGAAAGGCTGGCACCATTGCTCCAGAAAAACGGTTCCAGCTGCCATGTCGACTGCTCATCCGCCGTCGCGTCGAAGGCGATCCCGTAAACCGGAGGCTTCGTCAGGGCTTTCGCAGCGGAGGCCAGTTCTGCTCATGTCGTAGGCGGCTTAACATGAGCGGCGTCGAGCATCTTCTTGTTATAAAAGATGCCGAGCGAGTTTGTGCCAATGGGATAGCAGTAATACTTGCCCTGGTACCTGCACTCATTCATCGATCCCGTGTAGTAGCCGCTGGTCGTGAAGCCCGCCAGATCGTCGAAGGCGCGCAGTTGCCCCGTTGCCGCCACCTGCGGCACGTTGGGTTTGTCGAGCATGTCGATATTTGGCAGGTCCCCGGCGCTGGCATCCTGGAGAACCTTCGTGAGCTCAAGGGGGACATCCTGCAGTGCGCTGTAGAGGAGAACAGTGAAGAACGGGATCCCGATCCAGATGTTGGCGACGAGGATGCGCCAGAACCCCGGCGTGGCGGCAGCCCTGGTACCAATGCGCCTGCTGCCCGCCGAATATCATGCGGCTGCTCGCCAGCCTCGGTCACTACATCGCCACCAGCACTGATGCCGGGATCCAGCTTCACCAGTTCGTCAGCGGGCGCCTGGCGGCGGACCTGCCCGCAGCCGGGACGCTGGAGCTGGAGATGACCACCGGCTATCCGCATGAGGGCGCGCTGGCGCTGCGCGTACTCACGGCTCCGGCCAGCGATGCGGAGCTCGCGGTCCGCGTGCCCACCTGGGCCGGGTCCTTCGCCGCCACGCTCAACGGTCGGCCGGCCAGCGCGGAGCGCGGCGGAGATAGTTACCTGCGAGTGCGGCGGTCCTGGTCGGCGGGCGATGAGCTGACCGTCGAATTCCCGCTGTCTGTCCGCATCATTCACCCCGACCCCCGCATCGACGCGGTTCGCTCCTGCGTCGCATTCGAGCGCGGCCCGCTGGTGTACTGCGTGGAAGGAGTGGACGCGCCCGGCACAGCAGGATTGCGGGACGTCTGGCTGCCCCGTGGCGTGAGACCGTCGGTGTTGCCCGGCCTGGACATAGCGGGCCAGCGCGTTGTCGCATTGTCGGTGCCCGGCCAGGCCGTGGCTGTTCCGCCGCGCGGCTGGCCATACAGCGACGGCACCCTCGCTGGAGCTGCCGACGGCCCGCCCGCGCCGCGCGCGCTGACCGCGATCCCCTACTACGCACGTGCCAACCGCGGTGCCACCGAGATGCGTGTCTGGATCCCGGTCGGTGAGGACAATATGGCTCCTTAACGGCTGCGCTCGCGTGGCACAACCCCGCTACTGCGCTAAGTCCACCCGCTGTGTACGCAGCTTTCTAGGTGCGGTGGGTCAGCCGCCCGACCGCGTTTCGGCCGGCCTCTGCCGTTTGGTGCATGAAGTCGCTGATGAGCTCCAGTTCGTGGTCGGTGTAGCGGGTGCAGATCTGGTCGAGTGAGGCGTTCATCGCGGCGTAGTGGCGGAGCAGTTCCGGGGTCCGGCTGCGCAGCGCGCGGACGACGACGCCACGGCGGTCGGCTGGGTCGCGGTCTCGCGCGATCCAGCCGCCGCGCTCCAGCCGGTCGAGTATGCCGGTCATCGTCGCGGCGTGCACCCCGCTGCGCCGGGCCAGTGCACTTGGGCTGAGCGGGCCGCAGCGGCTGATCAGGTCGAGGCACTCCAGGTCGGTGCCCTTCAGGTCGACGTGCCCGCCGACCTGGTGGTTCAGCAGTGCGAGCTGGATGCTCAGGTCGCGCAATGACTCTCTGATCGCGCTGGTTAGCCGTCGCCGCCGCCGTGCTGTGTCCCGTGTCGTTTCCTGCGCGGTGTCGCGGCCCGGGTTGCGCGCGGTATCGGGGTCCGTATCGCGCGGGGTTCCGGCGCTTGGATGTCGTACTGGATTCATATGATATTCTCTCCGTATTGTATGTTCTACAGAAAACAAATGTAGCGGTCAGGCTGCCGCGCTGCATCTGGCCGCCCCAGCAGGACACCGGAGGCACCACATGAAGATGACAGTGTTCGGCGCCACCGGCGGCACCGGCACCCAGCTGGTCACCCAGGCACTCGGCGCCGGCCATGAGGTGCTGGCGGTGGTGCGGGGCCGGTCGCGGCTTGCCATCCCGGCGCACCCGAACCTCGAGGTCGCGGAGGCCGACGTGATGGATCCCGGCTCGATCACCGCGGCGGTGAACGGCCGCGACGCCGTAGTGTCCGCGATCGGCTCGCGCGCAGGTGTGCGCGAACCAACGACGGTGTGCGCCGACAGCGTCCGCAGCATCATCACGGCCATGCAGGCGGCCGGGTCCCGGCGGCTGCTCGTGGTGAGCGGCAGCGGGCCGTTCACCGAAGGGGATGGCCCGCTGATGCGCTATGTGGCCAAGCCGATCACGCAGCGGGTGCTCAGGCACACCTTCGCCGACTTCGTCGCGATGGAGGCCGCCGTGGCCAAAAGCGGCCTGGACTGGACCATCGTGCGCCCCCCAGCCCTGACCGACAAGCCGCTCACCGGCAGGTACCGTACTCGCCGCGAGCTGAACCTCCGTCGCGGCGTGCGTGTCTCGAGGGCCGACGTGGCCCACCTGATCCTCGCCATCAGCGGCGACCCCGGCACCTACCACGCAGCAATCTTCATCGCCAACTAATACGGGTGATCCGCCGGGACGGTTGCTGCGCGAACCGATGCCCGGCGACGCCGAAATCTCGCAGTTAAGCCGGTGGCATCCCGTTTGATCAGCGTCATGTTAGCGACCCTTCGTCAGGGCGGTAATGCTGACCGCCCCCAGCGCTCCGCCTCAATGCGGTCTTCGCCGGTCCGGTCGTTATCCACGGTTTGATCTTCGAGTGGCCGTTGTCTTGCAGGTCATTAGGTTCCTGCGATCTCTGTAACGAGCGGCCAGCCATCGTTGCATCGTGAGGGTCGGCGGGTTGTCAGCCGTAGGCATTAAGGTGACCTCGATGAAGCTGGAGACGATGACCGAGAAGGATGTCGAGTTCCGGGTGCGACTGGAGACCGACCCTCAGATGATGGCCGAGCTGGGTGGCCCCCGGCCGCGGGAAGCCATCGAGCGTGCGCACGCGAAGTCGCTGGCTCTGGCCGTCGAGGGAAGGTGCTGGCCGCTCAAGATAACCCCGGACGGAGGATCGTCCCCGGCCGGCGGGGTCGACGTCTTTGAGTCGTCTCATGAAGATGAGGCGATCTATGAGATCGGGTGGATGATCCTGCCCGAGTTCCAGAACCGCGGGATTGCCAGCCAGGCCGTGCGGGAGGTTCTGGAGAGGGCGCGGGGGGTGCGGAAGTTCGGGCAGATCCACGCCTTTCCCGCGGTCACGAACGGCCCTTCCAACAAGATCTGTGAGAAGAACGGCTTCACGAACCTGGGAGAGTGTGAGGTCGAGTTCGCCGGGCGGGGTCTTCGCTGCAATCACTGGCGGATCGATCTGTTCTGAATCCGGTGGCGGTGGCGAAGAGCAAGAGCCCTTCGGGGATTTGGGAGCCCTTCCGCAGGGGTCTTTGTTTGCCGTGGGGCCGTCACTGGTCAGCGGTGCGCGCCTATGAGGGCGGCTGCCCGGTCCAGCCTCGTCGGGTGAGTTCGCGGCGGAGGGTGGGGTTCTCGCCGTGGGCTTGTTCGAGTGCGGTCCGTAGTGCTTGAACTTCTTGGCGGTGTTGCTTCTTGAGTTGGGTGATCTGGCTGGTCAGGGCCATGATCACCGTGTTGTCGGTGGTAGCGGTGGGCTGGGCTTGGGCCGGCTGGGCCCGCGCGTAGGTGTTCGATGCGGTGGCGTAGGTCGGGGTGCCCGTAGAGGAAGGCGTGGGAGACGCCGGCTTCTCTGAACTAGGAATGATCACGGAATTCGCGGTGCGGGCGGCCGTGTGCCGGATGTGAGGTCTCCGCCGTGCGGGCGAAGGCGGGCATGCCGATGTCGACCGGTGCTGGGAGCTGGGAGCGCCGGTCGATCTGGGCGAGCTTGCCGCTGGCGTCGGCGAGACTGATCTTGAGTCCTTCGATTTCGCCGGGCCAGCCTTCGCGTTCGGCTTCGGCGATGCGGGCGGTGAGGTTGTCGCGGATCTCGGCAATGCGGTGGCGGTTGAGGTCGAGGGTGAGGGGGACGGGCCCGGTGGCGGAGGCGCCGCATCCGGCGCCCTGCACCGCCCGGCCGGGAGCGGCCTGCAGAGCGGCCAGGAGTCGGGTCAGGGCGTCGTGTTCGGCTCGGCGTTGTCGCGGTATCGAAGACGGCGCAGCCGTCAAGGACGGCTTGGATCTGCTGCGGCAGCAGCAGCGGTGGCCGACCCGCCGCCGGCTGCGGCGTACTCTCACCAGCGACGACGGTCCCGGCGCTGACCGGGCGTCCAGGTGAGCCAGCAGCCCGCGGGCCGGAGCCCGCCGCGGTGCACCGCGCAGCAGCCGGCCCGCAACCGGCACCGCGAACACCGCCTCCTGCCACCGGTAAAAGGAGATCAACGCCGCCAGCCGAGCCTCCAGCGTCTCCGGCGACGGCGCGTCCTCACGCTCGAGCAGCGTGTGCTCGACCGTGCGGCCGTTACGCAGCCACGACAAGAACCCCATCACCGCCGGGACCCCGACCTCCCGCCAGCCGCCGGCCTCCCCGCGCTGCTCCAGGAACGTCCACCACTGCGCCAGCGACGTCGCGTATCCACGCACTGTGTTCGGTGACCACAAATACCGGTGCGCCTCCAGCCACTCCTCAACGGGCGCCCACCGTCCGGTAGTCGGCATCGACCACCGTCCAAGTACGGCTCCCGTCCGGAGGCGACACCGCCAGACCGTACGCCATCGGCACCGTTCCTTCTCGTCGCTGAACTCCCACGGATAAGAAGGCAACGACGATGACAGGACGTCACTGAGGCCGGTCGTTGATGACGTAGATGCAACAGGCTCAGGTCCCATGGATAACAGCGCGCATCGGCATGAACCACGTGGTTGCGGGTAGCGCCTGGGTCGCTACAGCGTCGTAGCGCAGTCCCGAAGGAGTGACGGTCATGGGATTGTTCAAGCGCTCAAGCCGAGCGCAGCGAATTAATCGCAAACCGACCTGGCGGGAGCGCCGGGCCGCCGAACGGACGTCGAAGGCAGAGGCCACGCTGCTGGAGACCGAGCAAAAGATCCACGAGCTGGCCGACGAGGTCCGCAGCGATCTCAAACAGTCCACATAGACCTCCGCGAATGGCGGGTCCGCCAGCGGAAACTGAGCGACGACGAGGCTAATCGCCACTGTGTGGCCGACAGACGGTCGGCGCGGTGGGCTGTTGCGCCGCGGCTGGGAAGACGGGGGGCACGCGGTGGGTCTGGATGATGCGGGCGAGGCTGCGGCGGAACATGTCGCGTTCGGTCTGAGGCAGTTCGGCGACGAGGTCATCCAGCTCGGCGGACACGTCGTGGTGGAAGGCGGCTGCTGCCCGGTTGCCGGATTCGGTCAGCGTCACCCGGACAGCCCGGCGGTCGCCGGGCACGGCTGCCCGTACGGCGAGGCCGCGGCGCTCTGCCCGGTCGACGAGGCCGGTGAGCGCGGCCTTCTCGACGCCGAACAGGCCAGCGACCTCGGCCATGCCCCTGGGCCGTTCTGCGAGGATGCACAGCAGCTTCGCTTGCGCGGGGGTCAGGTCGTGATGGTCGGCTACCCGTGCGTACACGCCCTGGACGAGGAATGACATGCGGACAAGCCCCGCCGCCACACCGATTGCCTCGTCCGCACCGCTAGCCATCGAGGGCCCCTTTGCGCTCCCTGCCGAGAACGATATAGTACGCCATGTAGACTATAAATTATAGATATAGTAATCGGAGCGAAACACTATGCCGTTCACCGAGGAAGAGCAGACTTACCTGCGATCACAGCGGCTGTGCCGCATCGCCACCGTCTCGCCCGACGGGCAGCCGGATGTGGTGCCGGTAGGGCTGGAGTTCGACGGTGCCTACTTTTACATCGGGGGTCTTGACCCGGCCAAGACCCGCAAGTTCCGCAACGTCCAGGCCGGGAACGAGAAGGTGGCCCTGGTCATCGACGACCTCGTCTCCACCGACCCATGGACGCCGCGGTTCATGCGCATCTACGGCACGGCGGAGCTGATCGAGCGGCAAGGCCAGTTCGGCTCGGGCCCATACATGCGGATCACTCCCACCATCTCGTGGAGCTGGAACCTGGACGGGCGTCCCTTCAGCCACGGCGGCGCCGGGCAGTTCGATCCCCGGCGGACCGTCCACCAGCCCCGCCCCTGAACCGGCGTAGCTGCCGGGCTCCTTTCTTCGACTCCGGCCTAATGCACCGGTTCAGCAGCGGGAGCGTGGGCGCGCATAATGCCCAGACCTGGGACGCTGGGGGTGAGGCGCTGCTCGCGGAGTTTCCCGTCGGCGTGGTCACGGGCAAGCTATGTGACAGTGCTTGAGGTCGTCAGGACATGATGTTGCTTGACGTCGTTGGGCATGACCGGTGAGGCAGGCGCCGCGCGGCCGGCCATCTTCGTCGCTTCCACCGGACGGTGCGGCTCAACGATGCTGTCGATCATGCTGCGGTTGAACCCGGAGATTCTCAGCCTGTCTGAGTTTCTGGTGTTGCTCCTTCCCGACCCGCTCCCGCCCGGCGAGTTCGACGCGGCGGCGTACTGGCGGCTGCTCAGCCAGCCGCGGCCCTTTTTGATGCGCGCATACCGGCTTGGCCTGCGCGTCCCGGAGTTTCTTTATTTCCCGGGCCCGGGCCGCAGGTTCAATGCCGCCACCGGCATCCCGCCGATCTTGATCACCGCGTTACCGCATCTCAGTGACGATCCGGAGGAACTGTACGACGAGGTGGAGGCATTCGTCGGCGACCTCAGCCCGGCCAGCGCCGCGACACAGCACCGGCGCTTGTTCAGCTGGCTGTGCGATCGCTTCGGCGCGCGCGTTTGGGTCGAAAGGTCAGGCAGCTCCCTGCTGTACCTGAGCCAGCTCGCCGGCCTGTTCCCCGACGCCAAGTTCGTCCATCTGTATCGCGACGGGCGCGAGTGCGCCTACTCGATGAGCCGCGATGCGGGTTACCGGCTGGCAACCGTGTCGATGATGCTGCAGTCACGGCTGGGGATGACCCCCTACCTGGGCGATAACCGCGCCGTGTCCGTCTGGCGGAGCCGCGATCCCCGCGCTGGCCGGCTCTGCCGCAAGAGCAGATCCGCGAGCTGACCCGCGTTTGCGAGCCTACGATGCGTCGGCTCTACGGCGGTATTTCGTGACCAGGCCGCGTCCGCAGGCACGCTGATGTGTCGACACCAAGATCGTTGAATATATCGCTGGCGAACCGCATCTCGCTGGGTTCCTACTCGAAGGGCACCCACCCGAGCGGAGTCAAAGTGGTCAGCGCGTTGGCTTTCAAGCCCGTGTCGGACATGGTCCACAGCGACCCGCCGATGACGAGCGAGCGGCGGATCTGGCCGCCGAGCGGGAGGCCAGGGGCGGGCGGGTGGGTGATAGCGCCAAGCCGGGTGATGGTGTGATCGCCGACCTGGAGCGCGACAGCCTCGCTGGTGGGACCGGCCGGTGCCACCTCGCTACTGGGCACAGGTGGGGAGCCGGGCATGGGCACAGCCGAGGGCACTTGCACCGGGATGACGAGGGTCCCGGTGGCGGGCCAGTACAAGAAGGCATGCGGGTCGAATTCGGCCTCGGAGTGGCCGAACCGCACATCGTAGACAGCCTGGCGCACGGGTGCGGCGAGGTTGGAGACGTCGAACAAACTGACCTGGGTGCCCTGCGTCTGACCGTGCGCGGTGGCGTCCTCGCCGACGCCAATCAGATGCGTTGCGTCGATCGGGTGGAGGTAGGCGGAGTAGCCGCGCAGCAGCAGCTCACCGGCCACCCTCGGCCTTGCCGCGTCGGACAGGTCGAGGGTGTAGAGGGGATCGGTCTGCTGGAATGTCACCACATAGCCGACCGGTCCGGCGAAACGCACCGCGTAAAGCTGTTCACCCTGGCCGAGCCCGCCGACCTCTCCGATGGTGACGAGCGCGTCGCCGCTCTGTTGCAGTACGTACAGGGCGGACTGCGACGGCTGCGAATTCCAGCCAGCCGCCGCACCGGACGTCGTGGTGGCGACTCGAAGCGCGCCGTTCCACTCCGACAGCGCGTACTGGGCCATGGCGGACTGGCCGAGCAGCCATCCCGGGACCGCACCAGCGGCCTCGTACACGGGGCGTCCCGGGCGCGAGATGTTGAACTTGTACAGGCCGGTGTATTGCTGTGGCGACACTACTGACGCGGATGTCGCTGACCGGGGCGTCGATCGGGCTGCCGGGCCTTGCGCCGATCCTGTTACCGTATCGGCGTCCTGAATCCCGCCCGGGGCCTGAATCCCGCCCGGGGGCGGGGTGGTCCATTGCTGGTTGTTGGCGACGTAAAGACTGCCGCCATTCGAGTAGACAGTGTCGCCGTCCGCGACGATGGTAACCGGCTGCCCGTCGTCAAGCGTGCCGTGGCTCAGATCGAAGGTGAGCAGGGAGAGCATCGAGGTGCCGGAGTAGGTCGCGGTAGCCGGGCGGCTGATGTCCGCGCAGCCCACCTGCCTGTGATGCCGTGCGGTGCCGATGGTTAGCTCATAGCGCGGAAGCCACGCGCTCAGGTCGGCGTGAGCGATCATGGCTTGGTTCGCGGCGGTCGGCTGCTGGCCGCCGCCCCCGATGGGGGGAGGGACGATAAACCTCGGGGCGGAGTGCACCACCACGCGCACTATCGAGCCCACTTGGCGGGCGTCGACCAGGGCACCGTCCATCGTGTACTCGCTGGTCACTCGAGGCGTCGCGGTCGACAGATCGACCAGCAGCAGGCGGGAGCCCGCGATCTGCACCGGGTTGGCCGGTAGGTTCGCGGTCGGCCAAGGAGCAGCGGGGCCGACCGGGACGGCGCCGCCGAGCACGCGAGCTGAAGACGAACCGATTGAAGGACGCAGGCTTGGCGGTGCCGTCATGACGGGTGCGCCGAGATCAGCAGCCTGCGGGCCGAACAGGACCAGGGCATGATTCCCGGCCAGCAGCAGGTTGGCCGGGATCCAACCGCCGAGGTCCCCACCTGTCGCGGCCGAAAGGTCGAGCGTGCCGATGAGTTGCATTGTCTGGCTGTCGACCACGTGCAGCACCCCGCGGGTGACCGTGACGATGTACCGGCCGCCGGTCTTTACCAGGTCAGGCTCATCCACCCCGTGCTCGGCGGTATTGGTGTCGGAATAGGGTGTCGCGGTACTAGCCTGCCCGGTCGTCGGCGCACCTTCGGACCCCCCCGCTGAATTGCCCGCCGAAGCACCGGGAATGCTCGGGGCCTTCGCAGGTCCCGAGGCGTCCGCCGCGCCCGCGTCGGCGGAACTCCGGCCAGACATGGCGAACCCGCCAGATCCGACCGCGCTGAGCGCCGCCGCCCGCAGGCTCCGCAGCGCCTCACCACAACTGGTGTAGTGCACCAGCGCTATCGCAGACGGCGGGGGAGCTCCTGTGTTGACGGCCCGGGTGGATGGGGACACGGCGCAGCCGACGAGGACTAACATCCCCGACGCCAGCAGCGCGCCCACCGCGCGGATCGCGGCCAGGACTGGCCGCTGCGGGGCGCGGTGACGCGCAGACGAGCGATTCGCTGAAATCATGCCCGCTTGGACGCGACACCCGCACGCCCGGTTCCACAGCCTTTTGCCCGCCCGAGCCCGGCACTGCCCATGCCGACTCATCAAGCAGACGAGGTCGACTCAACCGCCCGCGCATCGAGGGTGGTCTTTGCGCGGGTGTAAACCTGACTCGAAATCTTCTGGCGGCTGCAGCCGGCGAGCCGGTTTGACCTCATTGGGCTGTGGGCGAACTCGGGCGGCTGGCCCGGCCGCAGGGGGCAGACTCGGCGGTGCAGGGAAAGGACGCTGTCATGCGTATTGCGGTGCTCGCCGACATCCACGGTAACCTCCCCGCGCTTGAGGCGGTGCTGCGCGAGGTGGAGACCGCGGGAGTGGACGTGATCGTCCTCAACGGAGATCTCGCCGATGGCCCGATGCCCGCCGAGACCCTCGACCGTCTGGAAGAACTCGGCGAGCAGGCGATTTGGGTGCGGGGCAACTCCGACCGCTGGCTGGCCGATGCGTTCGATGGCACCTTCCGGCCCAGCGGGCTGCCCACGAACCCGCCCGCCGAGTACTTCAGCTGGTGCGCCGCCAGAATCGAACCCGGCCACCGGGACCGGCTCGCCAGTCTGCCGTTGACCGTCACACTCGACATCGACGGGCTAGGTCCGGTCGCGTTTTGCCATGCCACCGCGCGCGACGACAACGAGTTCATCGTCGTTGACAGCCCGATTGCTCACTACCAGGCCGCGTTCGCGGGTATGACCGAGCAGACGGTCGTCATCGGGCACACCCACATGCCGTTCGACCGGCTCGCCGACACCCGGCGCATTATCAACCCCGGCTCGGTTGGCCTGCCCTACGGCCACCCGGGCGCGGCGTGGGCACTGCTGGGCCCCGAGGTGGTACTGCGCCGCACTCCCTACGACTCCCAGGCCGCCGCAGCTAGGTTCTGGGCCGACGCTGCCGGTCTGCCGGACATCGAGTTCATCACCGGTAACCTCCGGGCTGCCGCCAGCGACGCGGTGGCACTGGCCGCGTTTAGCGAGGTCGGCGAGCTACAAGCCCGGCAACGGTAGACACCGTTGGCTTGCCTGGCTGCGGCAAACCGAACCGGTTGCCTCCAGCGGGCACGGCTGCTTGCCGTGAACAGTGGTCCTGCACCCACCGAGTCGGCCAGGGCAGGTTAGGGTCGTTGTGATGCGGCTTACCGTTCTCGGGGCGTGTGGTGCGTGGCCGGACGCGGGCCAGGCATGCAGTGGCTACCTCGTCGAGCATGATGGTTTCCGGCTGCTGGTGGATGTTGGCTATGCGACCGTGCCGCGGCTGCTTGAACGGGTGACCGCGGACGAGGTTGACGCCGTGTTCATCAGCCACGGGCACCCGGACCATTGCGCCGATCTTAACCCGCTGCTGCGGGCGCGTGCGCTGCGCGATGATCCACCACCACCACTTCCGGTGTACGCGCCGCCTGGCGCGCTCGATGCGGTGCTGGCGCTGGATCGCCCCGGGATGCTGACCAGCGCCTTCGCGCTGCATGAGTTCATCGTCGGCCGCCGTCTGAGCATCGGCCCATTCCGTGCGGTGACCCGGCCACTCCCGCACTCGGTGCCGAACGCCGGCCTGCGGCTCACCGCGGGCGGCAGGGTGCTCGTTTACACCGGGGACACCGGTCCGGACCCGCAGGTAGTGGAGCTGGCACGCCGCGCCGACCTGCTGCTGGCCGAGGCCAGCTACATAGACCACGTCCCGCAGGATGCGCAGTCCTACCTATCCAGCGCGCGTCATGCGGGCCGGCAGGCCGCGCAGGCCGGTGCCGCACGCCTGATGCTGACGCATCTGTTGCCGGGCACAGATCACCCGGCCGCGCGAGCCGCAGCCGGTGCCGAGTACGACGGTGAAATCAGCGTTGCCACCGCCGGCCTGGTCCTCGACCTCCGCTAGATACCCGCGGGCGTTAAAGACTGGGCCTATCGTCATCCTCAGCCTCGCTTGGGGCGGCGGCATCGCCGCCGCCCCAAGCCGACTCAATGCGATGTTCCAAGGTCCTCGAAGTTCCAGTCGGCTCCGCCGCAGGCGGCGCACCAGGCATGGACGACGTGTCCGGTGCTGGTGGAATGAGCGATCACGTGGAAACGGTTTCCGAAGGCCAGGCCGGTCGGCTGGTCGGCGGGGCTGCCGATCTGCTGCCAGTCATGCCAGCCGGAGCTGTTGTCGTACCACCGTTGAAAGACGGTTGTGCCGTCCCAGCCGTCGGCGAGGACCCTGAGCTGGCCGCCGTAGACGCTCACATCGGGCCGACCGGTGATGCTCCCGCCGAGGTCGCCGTAGTGCCAGTCGCTGCCGTCGCAGGCGGCGCACCATGCGGTGATGAGATGGGCGGTGCCGGTGTCGCGGGCGAACAGTTGAAGGTCGTTGTTGTAGACCGTGGTCGCCGGGTTCGCGCCGCAGCATGCGATTTTCTGCCAGTCGTGCCACCCTGCGCCGTCGAACCACCTGTGCCACAAGGTGCCGCCGTCATACCACTTATGCCACAAGGTGGCGCCGTCAGCGCCGTCAGCGATGATCTGGAGCTGGCCGTTGTACGCGGTCACCGACGGCCTGCCGGTGATGAATCCGCCGAGGTCTTCGAAGCGCCAGTCGAACCCGTTACAGGCCACGCACACGGCGTGCACGAGGTGGCCGGTGCCGGCTGCGCGGGCGAAGACGTGGAACTGGCCGGCATACGCTGCCACTACGGGCGTGGTCGCGGCGGCCAGTGCGTTCGGCTGTGCGCTGAATCTGCTCCAGGGGCCGTTGGGCTGTGCGCTGAATCCGCTCCAGCCGCCGCCGTTCATTTGCCAGATGTGGTACGAAACGCCATCGACACCGACGACAAGGCCATCAAGCCGACCGTCGGCGTTGTTCGCCACGGCCGGTACCGAGCCGATGGTCCCGCCAAGGTTGTCCCATCCACTCCAGCCGCATCCGACGCACATCTGCCAGATATGGTAGAGGGAGTTGCCACTGTCGAGCATGAAAACCTCGAGGCGGCCGTCTGCGTTCATGGCGACGCTCGGCGCGCTCCCCAGATGCCCGCCCAGGCTGGCAAAGCCGCTCCAGCCGCCGCCGGGGCTGTTCTGCCACACGTGGATCAGGGCGCTGTCGAGCCCCAGCCCGAACACCTCGAGGCGGCCGTCCGCATTGGACGCGACGACTGGGTCGGATTGCATCTGCCAGCTGCCTATCTGGTTCCAGCCCCCCCAGGTGCATCCGGCGCACCCCTGCGCCATGTGAAACAGCCCTTTACTGGTTCCGAGGGCGAAGACCTCTAGCCGACCGTCCCTGTTGAGGCCGACCGTCGGCGGGCTGTTGAGCTTGCCGCCGAGGTCATTCCATCCGCTCCAGCCGCCGCCGCCGGCGCTCGTTTGCCAGATGTCGTAGAGCCTTCCCTCCGCGCTGTCCTGCTGGGAGGCGATCGCGAAAGCCTCGAGTCGGCCGTCCGCGTTGCGAGCGACGGCCGGGTACATCAGGTCGTGGCCAGGACTGTCCAGCCCGGTCCATCCACTCCACCCGCAACCGGCGCATTGCTGCCAAGCGTGATAGAGCGTCTAGTCCATTCCGATCACGAAAACCTCGAGTCGGCCATCGGCGTTGGTGCCGACTGCGGGACCGCTCCAGAATTTCCAGCTCGGATCCCCGAGAATAAACCATCCGCTCCACCCGCCACCGGGGGTGACCTGCCAGGAGTGGAACAGAGTACCACCATTGGACAGGACGAAAGCCTCCAGCCTGCCGTCGGCATTGCGCACGATGGCCGGGTTGGCCGAATCTGACAGCTCACCGGGCGTCGGTCCGCTGAAGTTGTTGTAGTCCCCGTTTCTGATGGCCGTTATCAGGTTGCCCGCAAACGTGACCCAGGAATTCCTGGCGAGTCCCGAGTCTATGGAGCCTTGTGCTGTCAGCGTCCACGGACCGCGTGACCAGACACCAAGGTGCAACTGCTGGTCGCTCTGCTGGTATGAGAAGGAGAACGTGATGACCCGGTTCGCTCCTTCGCTGTGGCCGGGCAGTGCCCTGAAGGTAAAACTGGTCGTGGTGGTGTTCTCTACCCGGATGGGATTCGACGTTGTGGCAAATTGGAGATCGCAAATCTTTCCGGCGTGGATCTCGGATCCGCAGCCAGGGAAAGTAAAGTACGCGCTGAAGTTACGCATGGCCATTCGCGCCACAACGCCCGGGCTTGGCTGCGCGTAACCGAGGGCATAGTCATATCTGTACTCAAGCCAGCTGCCGGCCGCATCCGCCGGTGTAGGCGCAGCTAAAGCAACAACGGCGGCTATCGCCGCGAGCAGCGTGGTGACGCTCCATCGGGCGCGCCGGCGATACCCTGCCTGTCGCATTGCGTTCTCCTTCGTGGCGGCGATGGTGTGTCCGCGCCGCGTCCATTTCGACCATGCGGTCGGCGGCACGGCCGGGCGCGCGCCCGGCCGCACGGCCGACCGTACGGCCGTGTGCTGGTCTGGAGGGTCTTCTGGGTCTCGCTGGCGCGCCTTCGCGTCGCGCGGTGCGGCCTGGCATCTGGCCAGCGGCTGACCCAGACCCAGCAGACATGGTGTAGGACCTTCCTTGCTGGAAGCCTTGGTGGGAACCTGGAATCCGAACTGGATCAAGTGCGGGGTCAATTCGCTATGTCGCACCCGATGACGTTTTGGCTGCTCGGCCCGATGGAGGTCAGCGTCGGGGGAGAGCGGCTCGACGTCGGGCACCCGCGGCAGCGATGCGTGCTCGCTGTGTTGCTCGTTGACGCCAACCGTTATGTCCCGGCCGAGCGGTTGATCAGCCGGGTATGGGGGGACGAGGCCCCTGCTACCGCGCTTGAGCTGGTGTACGGATATGTCTCGCGGCTTCGCCGGTGCCTCGCGTCGACCGCGTGTGTTCTGCAGAGCCGCCGAGAGGCCGGTTATCTGCTGCAGGTGGACCCCGCAACTGTGGATCTGCATCGATTCCGCGAGATCGCCGCGGCTGCTCGTGGCTCCCGCGATGACGACCAGGCATCCGCACACTACCGGGAGGGGCTGCAGCTCTGGCGCGGCGAGGCATTCGCCGACCTGGCGAGCCCGTGGCTCGACCGGATGAGCCAGACACTCCGCCGCGAGCGCCTGACGGCTGAACTCAAGCGTAACGATATCGAGCTCCGCCGCGGGCGGTACGCCGGCCTGCTCAGCTCCCTCGCTTCGCTGGCGCAGTCGCATCCGCTGGATGAGCGGGTGACTGGCCAGATCATGCTGGCCGCATACCTGAATGGGAGACAAGCCGACGCCCTCGGCTACTACCAGCAGACCCGGCGCCGCCTTATCGGAGAACTAGGAATCGAGCCGGGACCGGACCTCCGCGAACTCCACCAGAAGATCTTGCGGGGGGAGGCGGACGCCACGCCTAGCGGAAGCGTTGCCTCGCGCGAACCGCGGTCCCTGGTCCCTCGGCAGCTACCGCACGATCAGGTCCACTTCACGGGAAGACGAGATGAGCTCCGGCGCCTTGACGCGCTCAACGCGGACTCGAAAGCGGACGCGAAACGGGTCACCAGCCGGAGAAGGCACATCGTTTTGATCACCGGCCCTGGTGGCGTCGGCAAGACCGCGCTTGCCGTCCATTTCGGGCACGCCGCGCGAGCCAGTTCCCGGACGGGCAGCTGTACGTCGATCTACGCGGGTACGACCCTCGGCAGCCGAAGTTGTCCGCGGGCGAAGTACTTGGCCGGGTCCTGCGGGCGTTCGACATTGAACCCGAGCGCATACCAGTCAATATCGACGAGCGGGCGGCGCTGTTCCGAACGGTCGTGGCAGGAAAGTCTGTACTTGTGGTGCTGGACAATGCGGCGAGTCCTGAGCAGATCCGGCCGCTCCTACCTGGTCACCATGGCTGCCTGGTCGTGGTAACAAGCCGCAACCGGCTGGCTGGGCTTGCGGCACGCGATGACGCCTCGCGTATCCCGCTCAGCGTGCTGCCGCCAGGTGATGCTGTCGCCCTGCTGTCTGCCACGATCGGGGGTGAAAGATTCACGACGGAACCCGGCGCCGCGGCAGAACTCGCCCACCTCTGCGGGTACCTGCCGCTCGCCCTGCGTGTCGCGGCCGAGCGGGTCGCGGCCGAGCCGAGCCGCGCGATCGGCGAACTTCTCCACGACCTGAGTGACCAGCACCGCCGTCTTGATGGCCTTGGCGCGGAAGGTGATGAGATCACCGGAGTGCGCTTAGCATTCTGTTGGTCATTCCGCGCTATCTCCGGCGACGCGGCGCGTGTGTTCAGGCTGCTCGGCGTGCACGCAACCGCGGAATATCTCGGTGCCCGCCGCCGCCGCGCTGGCGGACCTCACACTCGCCGACTGCCGCAATGTGCTAGCAACGCTGGCAGATCAGCATCTGCTCGAATCAGCGGCTGCGGGACGCTTCGCCATGCACGACCTCTTGCGTATCTATGCCGCCGAACGCGCGGTCGCTGAGGAGCGCCCGGACGAGTGCGCCGCAGCCACGCGGAGAGTGCTTAGCTGGTACCTGCACGCAGCCGACGCCGCGACCCGGGTACTGGCGCCACGCCACCCACATGTTCAGCTGAATCCGCCCGATCCATGCCATCCGCCTCCCGTCTTCGCGACACACGACCAGGCGCTGGACTGGTGCATCACCGAGCACACCAACCTGATCGCGGCTGTCCGCCAGGCGATGGACACCGGTGAGCTGGCTGTCGCCTGGGAACTGCCCGTTGCCCTCTTCGGATTCTTCTACCTGACGAAACTGTGGGCGGAATGGATCGCCATGCTGCAAATCGGCCTCACCGCCGCCCGGCGCGGCGGTGACCGTCACGCAGAAGCGTGGGTTGCGGGCAGCCTCGGCCTGGCCTACTGGGATCTCAAGGACTTCAAGAGCGCCCGGCACCACATGAAGCAGGCATTGGCACTCTGCCGGGAAGCCGCCGATCAGCGCGGCGAGAGTCTGGCCCTCACCAGCCTGGGCCTAGCCTGCCGCGATCTTGGCCACCCAGACGAGGCGCTGGAGTACCTGCAGCAAGCCCTCGACCTATACCGCCTGACGGGTGACCTATGGGGCACGATGTGCACCCCCGCGGTCACGTTCAACGCGAACACCACGATGAACTTCAACGTCTTCATGGCCGCGGCCCAGCTGGCCCTGACCCGGGTGGTGTGGGCGTCGAGCGAGACGACGCTGGGCCTGCCGTTCGACGTGCCGCCGCGGTACGCGCCGGTGGACGAGGACCACTACCCGGTTCCGACGACGACCTACGCGCTGTCGAAGGTGGCCAGCGAGACCGTCGCCGGGCACATCGCGCGGTGGTCCGGGATTCCGTTTGTCGCGCTGCGCTTTTCCAACATTCTCGGGCCCGCCGACTACAAGGACTTCCCTTCGTTCTGGGCGGACCCCCTGGAGCGTAAATGGAACTTGTGGGGCTACATCGACGAGCGGGACGCGGCCGCTGCGTGCAGGCTGGCGCTGGATGTCCCAGCAACCGCCGTCGAGGGCAGCGTGAGCTTTATCATCGCCGCCGCAGACACCGTCATGAACCGCCCGTCGGCGCACCTGCTCGAGGAGGTTTTCCCCGGTGTCCCGGTGACACGTGAGCTTGGTGAGTTCGGCACGCTGCTGGCCATCGACCGCGCCAGGCAGGTGTTGGGCTTCGAGCCCCAGCACTCCTGGCGGGACCACGTGCCGACCGACGCCCAGACGGCACGCTGAGGCCGACCATCAAGTGAATCGACCATCCTGCGCATAAGCGCCGAGCCGCAGCAGGCCAGCGCGGAGGGCGAGGACGCACTTCGTGCGTCCTCGCCCTCTCGTCGTCATCCGCTATGACCGCTATGACCTCGGGCACGGGTTGCTGGGCAAGACCTGTCTGAAGTCATTGGTGCGGTGGATCGGTGTGAACCCCGGTCCCGGGTAGTCGAGGAACAGCAGCGGACCGAACTCAGCTGACGAGTTGCCACCGAAGGTGTTGGTCGTCCCGGGGATGTGGGCGCCACCTAGCTGCCAGACGCAGCCGACCGAGCCGTCGCTCCGCGAGCTGAAGAACGGATAGAAGTTCGAACCCGGCGGCGGGTTGGAGCATCCGGCCCCGGTATCGCGGTTGCAGATCCCACCGAAATCGGCCGCCTCGATCCGAGGCAGGTCCGCTTCGAACCCGACGCGGCCGTAGTTGAGCCCGCCGTTGAACGTTGGACTCGAGAACAGGATCGACTGCGGATTGAGAGCGGCGTCTGTCGCGGGATCCGTCAGTGATCCCGGCCACGTCTTCTGGTAGGAGACCCCATCGAAGTCGTTGTCCGTCGCGAAGCAGCCACCGATCAAGATCCGAAGCGATTGGTCGGCGTTGAAGCAGCCCTGGTCGTCGGCATCCTTCTTCGTGTCGTTGATGCCCGGGTTAACGCAGGTCCCGCGCACGTTTGCCCGGTCGCAGTACTCGAAATGACCGATCTCATCGGAGAAGGACACGTTGTAGGAGTGCGCCGCCCACGGCACCCGCGTGTGCTCGCTCGACGTGGAGTACATCGGGTGGAACGCGTAGGGCGTCTGCGTGCACGTCGAGGCAGTTGGATCGTAGTTAACCTGTGCGAACCCATTCGCGACGCTCGCCGTCATCGATCCCGACTCGCCGGTCGTGCGGTCGCGGATCTCGGTCACGAGCCCGTCGGCCGAGTCGTGGATTGAGATGTCGAGCGCATCGCCCGAGCCCATGAACAGATCCTGCGCGGGGTCGGGTGTGAACGACTGAAGCGTCAGGTCGAGCGGGCCGGCCGGTGCTTGCGGTGTGCCGCTCTTTGTGATGAACGCGAAGTTCGCGGGCTCGACGCTCACCGTGTTCAGGCACGCGGCGTTGTTGTCGACGCCGGTGTTCTGGTCGCGGTTGAAGCTGAAGATCGCCATGGCCGCGCACCATTTCGTGGCATCACAGCTGATGGCCTTTTGGAAGGGGACCCATCCCGGCGGATAGAACTGCAGCTCCAGGAAGGCCGTTCCCGGGTGACGACCGATGTAGTCGGCCTGCGTCGGGTCGCCCCCGTCGAAGATGTTGGTGTCGCTGTTTGGCGTGCACGGATCGTGGGTGAACTCCGGTGCCGACTGGTTGTCGCAGAGGTCCATGCCGTACCAGAAGGCGATCCGGTCCTGGAAGTTGAACGTGCCACCCGTCCCGTCTTGTGTCGGCAGCGTCGGCGGATCCTGCGGCACGACCACTCGATATTGGGCGTTATTGCCCGAGCCCGGCGTGTCAGAGTAGAAGAGCAGCGAGGGCTCGTCATGGCCCGTGTACTCGCCCTTGTAGCCGAGGGCATCGGCTGTTTCGGCGCAGATCGGGCTTCCTTCACTGCACAGGAGCTTCTCAACGTTTCCCTCGCGGGGTGTCGCCGTCTTCGTACCGACCGCCGACGCAGCAGTTGCCGTGGTCGCCGTGGCGAGAAGGATGGCCCCGGCAAGTATCACTAACGTTCGTCTCATTCGACCGCCTCCAGACGGGGTGTCGCGGCAGGGGAGGAATCCCTCGACCCAGTAACGCGCATCGTCGTTGTGACTGCGCGTCGCCGCCACGGGAACGGAGCGTTCTGTCCACCACTTCCTTCCGCGCTCTCCCTCTTACGGGCAGACCGAAACCCGCCAGGGAGCGCGATGTGAAGGGCCGACCTGAGCCTGTCACAAGGTCGTGGGAGGCGCAATGCGCTGGTCGGCGGCGGATCCTCGCCGGCGTACGCCGGTCCTGCTCCTCCGACGTCTCCGTCAGCATTCCCAGGAGTAACCGGGCGCCGCACGACGGGGCGGACGTGGGTTGGGGACCGAGAATCGACGGAAGACTCGTTGTGATCGACAATCCTGGTGATCACCGGAGTCTACTGTCGAAAACGCATGTGGGGTTTCTCGCCAGCCGCCTGGTCCTCACCATGCGCGACGGCGTGAATGCAATGGACCAGTTCACCAACCGGGAGACGCGCATTGATGACTGACGACTCGACGGCGACGGCCGGCCACACCAGGTTCGCACGGCCGCCCGCGAGCGTGCGGCAGTACACCGCAACTGGGCCGGGGCTGGCCTCCGGCAGCCGGTCAGGGAAGAGGCTTTGATGTGGCCATACGTTCCCGCCGAGACGCCGGCCGGCCGCCCGGAGTGGGCCTACGGGGTGGGCCGCTTGGTGGTACTCAGCGGTGCGGGAATCTCAACCGGCTCGGGCATCCAGGACTACCGTGGACCGTCGGGAGTCTGGACCCTGAACCCGGGGGCGCAGAAAAAGCACACTTATCAGGCGTTCCTCGCCGATCCCGCGCTCCGCGGCCGTTACTGGAAGTCGCGATACGAGCACCCGGCCTGGCGGGCCGAACCCAACGCCGGCCATTTCGCGGTGGCAGATCTGGCGAGCTCGGACATCGACATGACGGTCGTGACGCAAAACACGGACGGCCTGCACCAGCGTGCGGGCGTGCCGGCTGACCGGGTGATCGAGCTTCATGGGACGATGCACGACGTCATCTGTGTCGAGTGCGGGCACCGGTCGCCGACGGTGGATGCGATGGCTCGCATGGACGCCGGCGAGGCCGTGCCGCAGTGCCTGCGGTGTGGCGGGGTCCTGAAGACCGCGAGCACGATGTTCGGGCAGACCATGCACCCGGAGGTGTTCGCCCGCGCCGAGCAGGCCGTGACGGCGTGTGACCTCTTGCTCGCCGTCGGCACGACGCTCACCGTCGAACCGGCGGGCTCCCTGTGCGCGAGCGCGGTTCGCGCGGGGGCGGCACTGGTCATCGTCAGCTGGGGTCGCACCCCTTACGACGGCATCGCCACCGAGATCATCCGGGACCCGATCAGCGAGGCACTTCCGCGCATCGTCCGGCATTTGCTGGCCCCGGCAGCCCGATCCGATGCTGGGCCGCCGCGAGGCGCGCCGGGAGGGCCGGGCGGCTCGTCCCTATCCGTCCCAAGCCCCGGTCAGCTGCTGCGGGCACGAGCACGGACAGCGCGGTTCCGGTCGCGAGCCGCAGAGCTGGAGCGGCTCACGGCGTGGTGCGCGGGCGCGGGAGTGCGGACCCACCTGGTGCCGGGGTCGGCTGGGCTTGGCAAGACCCGCCTGGCGCTCGAACTGGCCGATCGGCTCGCCGCGACGGGGAAGTGGGACGTCGAGTTCCTGGCACCCGGCGCCCACCTTCCGGCGAGCGGGCGGCGGCCGCTGCTCGCGGTCGTGGACGACGCCGAAACCCGTCAGGAGCAAGTGGCCCGGATCATGCGCGCGGCGGAGGCCGGCCCGCCGACGGAGCCGGTTCGCCTGCTGCTGCTCGCCCGCACGGCAGATCGATGGTGGGACAGGCTGCAGTCCGAGGTGAATACCAGTGAGGAGCTCGCACCGCTGGACGACGTGCGATCCGGGCACGCGGACGCGGTGCGGGACGCCGTGCACGACTATTCGGCCGCACTGACTGCCATCGGATTTCCCTGCTTGCCCGCGGACCGTGCCCTCCCCTTCGGATTCGCGGACGCGCCGGAGCTGCCGGGCCCGCTGCAAGCGTCGGTACTGGCGGGTCTGCTCGGCGTGCCTGGGCAGGCGGAAGAGCTGCTCGTCGGTCACGAGCTGGCCTACTTCAAGCGTGCTTCGGATGAGCACAATCTGCAGCTGCCCGCTGAAGCCGTGGGAGGCGCCGTGGCCACCGCCATCCTCTGCGGCGCCGTCGATGAGAACGCTGCCCTTGCCGCGCTGGGGCACATTCCCGCACTGCAGGATGGCGATGTCCGGATCCGGGCCGCGCGCTGGCTGCGTGACCTCTACCCACCTGTCACGGCTGGACAGTCACCGTACTGGGACGGGTCGCTTCCGGGCCCACTGGCCGAGGACCTGATCGCCGCCGTCGCCACCCCCCAGTTCCTGCTGGGAATGCTGACGGAGACGTCGCAGGAGCAGGACCGGCGGGCGCTTACCGTCCTGGCGCGCGCCGCGGCCACGCGCCCAGGATTGCGAGCATGCCTCACCGGGCTTCTGTCCGTGCTGCCCGGCCTCTCGCCCGCGGCGGTCGACGTGGCGTTGAGCGGCGGGCATCCCGCCGCCCTCGCCGAGGCGCTGACCTCGCTGGCCGAGAACGCCGCCCTGCCTGCTGAGCTGCTGGAAGCCGTACCGGCGGGCACCACGGTGCTCGGTGAGTTCCCGGTACTGCTCACGCAAAGCCTCGTCGAGGCATATGAGCGACGCGCCGGGAAGGAGACCGGGCTGCGCGGCCTCGCGACGATGCTGATCGAACTCGCCGAACGGCTGGCCGATCTGGGCCGGGCTGAGCAATCACTCGCCGCCGCGCAGCGGGCCGTGGAGGTCGCCGGGCGGTTGGCTGAGCAGCGCGACTACCCGGCACGTGCCGCCGGATCGTTGCGCAGAGCCGCCGAACTCGTTCCGCGGGAGCGCGAAGAGCTTCCGCAGGCGCCGGGATAACTCAGGTTCTTCACGAGTCCGCTCACATGACGCTCGTGCGATGCAGCGAGGGGGACAGGTTCCAGAACCGACCGGTAGTGCGTGTTGCCGTCGCGGATGGCGGCGCGCCAAGGCGGCCGATGAGCCCGGGGCGGCACGGGTCGGCGACCGGGTGAGTACGCCCGCCGTCCCCGTGCCGCCCCGGATCTCCCCCTCCGGGCCCGGTGCAAATGCGATGCGAAAGCTGCGGCGGGCCCTCCATCTCGGCCCTGAGAGCCTGCAGTTGCGTCAAGAAGGCGAGTGAGGTGATAAACCGTCATTCCTCGGTTTGGGCCTCGGACCAGCCGTCGCCCGCCGCAAGGGTGCTAGCGCCTGTGCGACCTCGATTTCGAAGGAGAGCCACCGGTCGAGGACATCGAAGCCGAGTTCTGCGTTGATGGCGATCATGTGCTCGTTTCCGTCAGCGTTGCCCGTGATGATCTGGGTGAGCTGCGGCTCGCGCTCGGCGAGCAGTTCCAGCATGGCGACCTTGACGAGCAGCCCGAGCCGGTGGCCCCGGTGCGGCCGGGCTACGGCTGTCAGCTCCTGGAACCCCCACGTGGGCTCGGCTGGGTCAACGCCCATCTGGCTCAGCCCGGCCAGTTCGCCAGTGCCCAGCGACCTGGCGGCGACGGTGTAGAAGCGCAGCCCTTGGGCTGCCACGCGGCGCTCGTCTTGCCGCACACGCTCGGCATCCCAGCGCTGCGCATCGCGCCCGGCCTCCCGCGGTATATCAGCCGCGGCCGCGTTGATGGCGGCGACTGCCGCGAGCTGATCCCCGGGCGCAAGCCCGTCCCAGTACAGCAGCGTGTACCCGCGCGCGGCTGATTCGGCCTTCGCCCCCAGCCTGGCCAATTTCCGGCCGGGAACGGCGTTCAGCTGAAGCACCCGCCGGACCTGCGTGATTCCCTGCTGCGCGCCGAAGGCACGGGCGAACGCCGCACCGGGGGAGCCCTCTCCCGCATCGGCCGACAGCACAGCGCGGCCCAGGTGATGCGCCCGCGCCGCCGCGTGCCTGACAAGCGCCGTGCCAAGGCCCGCCCGCCGCCGGGAGACGTCCACCACCGGGCCCACAGCGGCGAGATGCCGGTTTTCCCGCTGCGGCAGGCTGAGCGCATACCAGCCGCACGGCTCGCCTGCGCTGTCGCGAGCGAGCCAGGCCTCAGACGGGTCTTCCGTCCAGCCCAGCGCCAGCCAGCCAGCGAAGCAGCGGGGCGACATGCGCGGCCCACGAGGGTCGTCGGTGGATACACCGGCGAGGTAGATCTCGTAACAGGCGCGCACCGACTCGCTGTCCGAGGCTGGGGCGAACCTTTCGAGGTTCATGACGCCAGCTAACCCATATCGCTCACCCGGCGCCAAATCAATATCGCTTGATCTAACGGCGACCCGGCTGGTGGGAGACGGCCGCGCAGCCGACGGTTGCGTACGGTCCCGGTCGAGGCGGCCGCCCTGGACTGGGAGCAGCGGCTGATCGCGTGCGATCGATCCGTTCAATCGCGAGGCTTGACACGCTGGCTGCCGCACTTTCAGATTTGTAACGAACATCATTACTGAATGGAGACTGCTCCGAAAGCGTCGGAAAGCCGCGCCGATGGCTCTGGTTCTTGTTCCCAGCCTCAGCCGTCCATTGACCGGTCATGGCGCGGGATCACCAGCGACTCCCGTCCGGTGCCGCCGTTTTCCTGCCGCGTCGGCTTTGCCGCAATGGCCCTAACCAGCGCGGCGCGACCGATTTGGAGGTGGCATCGCCACCGGGCCCCGCGCAATGCGGCCGCGCGGCAGGACCCGATGACTGAACTGAACAATGCGTCTGGCTTAGGCAGGCATGCTGGCCTTTGCGGGCATCAGCGCAGTGCGCCGGGGAGGACTCCGATGGCTTTTGTCAATAGCCGGGCTCCTACGCGGGCACCAGTTGCCGGATCAGCGCCCGCAGCGCTTTCGCGTGATCCGCGTGATCCGATGGTGCGGCTTACCGCACTGTTCGACGCTGAGACGGCCGACGTGAGCCCCGCCGCCGGCAACAGCGGTGTGCTGGCCGCTACCGGCCGGATTGATGGGGCGATGGCCGTCGGTTTCGCTTGCGATCCGCGGGTGCAGGGCGGCGCGCTGGGCGCGGAGGGCTGCGCGGTGATCGTGCAGGCCTACCGGGAGGCGGTCGCCCGCGGGGTCCCCGTGGTCGGGCTCTGGCATTCCGGCGGGGCTCGGCTGGGCGAGGGCGTGGCCAGCCTGCACGCCGTCGGTACCGTGTTCGCCGCGATGACTGCCGCCTCGGGCGTGGTGCCGCAGATCTCGGTGGTGCTTGGGCCAGCGGCCGGCGGGGCGGCCTACGGCCCGGCACTGACGGACTTCGTGATCCTTTCGGAACGAGGGCGCATCTTCGTGACAGGCCCGGACGTGGTCAGGTCGGTGACCGGCGAAGACGTGGACATGGCCCGGCTGGGCGGCCCCGAGCCGCATTCCCGCTACTCCGGAGTCGTGCACCTGGTGGCGGAAAGCGAAGTCGGCGCGCTGGCCAAGGCGCGTCGGCTGGCGGCACTGCTGAGCGACCAGGGCAAGGTGAGCGATGATCCGCAGGACAGGGATCTGTCCGCCCTGCTCCCCGACTCCCCCCGCCGCGCGTACGACGTACGCCCGCTCGTAAGCGAGCTGCTCGATGAGCCCGGGCTCGAGCTGCACCCCAAGTGGGCACCGAACATCGTCACCATCCTCGGCCGCTTTGCGCGGCGGACGGTCGGCGTGGTCGCAAGCAACCCGCTGCGGCTGGGCGGTTGCCTGGACGCTACATCCGCGGACAAGGCCGCCAGGTTCGTGCGGATGTGCGATGCGTTCGGTGTGCCGCTCGTGGTGCTCGTGGACGTTCCCGGCTATCTGCCCGGCGTCGGCCAGGAATGGGGCGGTGTGGTGCGCCGCGGCGCCAAGCTCCTGCATGCCTTCGCGGAGGCCACGGTGCCGCGGGTGACGCTGGTGACGCGCAAGGCGTATGGCGGTGCATTCATCGCGATGAACTCACGCTCGCTCGGCGCCACCAGGGTATTTGCCTGGCCCGGAGCCGAGGTCGCGGTCATGGGGGCGGTCGCCGCAGTGCGCATCTTGCACCGCCGCGCGCTGTCCGAGGTGGACCCGGGACGGGTACGGGAAGTTGAGGCTGAGCTGGCCGAGCAGCACGAGAAGACCGCAGCCGGTCTGCGGCGCGCGCTGGACCTCGGCGTGGTCGACGAGATCATCGAGCCGGCCCGCACCCGCCAGGCGATCGCGCGCGCGATCGCTGACGCCCCGCAGGCGGTTGGCGCACATACCAATATCCCCCTCTGAACAGAGCCCGAATGCCATTCCCTCGTTCCGGCCGTGCCGCCTGCTGCGCATTCTCCGGCGTGCAGCTTTGCTTGTTCGAAAAATAAACTTCAATTCATCTTGCCGAACGGCTGCGCGTGGCTGATCCCGCATCCGCTGTCCAACTGATTCCTTGCCTCAGTTGAACGGACGGACTGGGGAACGATGGCAGGGGTCGCAGCGCTGAACAGCATGGCGGTCGGCCGCCGGGCGTATGAAGAGGTTGCTAGCCCGAGCCTTCCCTATCTGCCAACGATACGAGCGGGTCGTTGAACCGGGTGAGGAGGGCGGCCCTGGTCCTCGATTGGTGCGCTGAGCGTGAGTACTTCCTGATGGTAGAGGACGTGCGCGCCAGAGCGGAGGACAGCCAGGTGCTCCCCCCGCGGCTACCCGGCAGGTGACCCATCGCCCACGATTACTATGAGGGAGTTGCTCACTTCTCTTCCGAACGCATGGGAGCGAGATGCTCCAGCCGCCACGAATGTCGCACGCTGAGACGCGGCTGTGGACGGCCGCCTCGATCTTACCGGGCACTGAGATCGTCAAGACATTGCGGCTAGAACGGTGTTATCTAGAGGAGGAGCCGGACCTAACTGACGCGCGCACTCGCTTTATCTGGATCACGGACAGCCATTTGCCTGGGCTCAATGCCCTGCACGTAAAGATCGACGGGCAGCTGAATCTGGAGCGAACGGTCGTAGCATACCCACTTGGGCTTGTTATGATGGGCTCGTGGCGGATGGTGCGATGCGGCTTCCGGGAGCACGTATCGACGGACAGCTGTCGTGGACGGTGCAATAATCCGCTCCGGAGGAACAGCGCTGGATCTTCGCCGTCTTTCTGCCGGGGAACTGCTGCTGACGCTGGCCAAACCGGTCGACGGAATAGTTGATCTGGGAAATGCGCAAGTTTCGGTACTGTGCGATGATCCGGCAACCTGGCCAGCAGATATACGCCTTGATGGGTTCAGTTACGGTTCGCTTATCACGCGTGCCGAACAGGACAGGTCCGGCACGGATGCGATGACTTACCTGTCCGATTCTGCGAATACGTCGGCGGAGATTTTGCCAGCCCGAGATCGGTTAGTATGGCTGGGTCGCAGCAGTGTGGGACATCGGCCACAGCCATACGAGCAACTAGCGGCCTTCTATCGCCGAATGGGCCACGACGATCAAGCTCGAAAGGTCTTGCTTGCCAAACAGCGTCGCCGGCGTTCCACCCAAGGTTTCGGCGGGGAAGATCTGGGGCTACCTGCTCGATTGTTTTATCGGCTATGGATACCAGCCCTGGCTGGCAGCAATCTGGTTAGTCGCCCTGGTTACCATGGGGAGCATTGTCTTCGCGTGGCGACCACCGCCGCCTCCAGATCCAGCCACCTCGCAGCATTTCAACTCGCTGGTCTATACTATTAACCTGTTATTGCCCGTAGGCCAGTTCGTCCAGCCGGACCAGTGGAATCCTGGCGGTGCGGAGCGATGGTTTGCTTATGCCCTGGTCGGCACCGGCTGGCTCCTCGCAACAGCTGTAATCGCTGGGGTGACGCGTGTGCTGAACCGATCGTGATCGACATCGATGCGGCCACGCCGCCCATCGGTGCGACAGCTTCCGCTCGCCCTGACGAGCTGTTCGGTGTGTCTTGCGGCCCTACTGGTAGCGGTGTGTGAATGCCCGATTCAGCCCTTCCGCACCGACAGTACGCAGAATTCGTTACCTTCGGGGTCGGCCAGGACCACCCAGGCCGACGAGCCCTGCCCGACATCCACCCTGCTCGCCCCGGCGCGGAGAAACCGCTCGACCTCAACCTGCTGGTCTAGCGGCCGGAAGTCCAGGTGAAGCCGATTCTTGGATTGCTTGGCTTCTGGCACCGGAACAAAGAGCAGCCCGGGCAACCGGTCCACGGACGGGCGGATCTCGAACTCCTGAGGTGAGTCATTCACGATCACCCAGCCCAGCGCGTCTGCCCACCACCGCCCGAGCCCAGCAGGGTCGGCGGCGTCTACCACGACCTGCTCCCATTCGAGGTTCACCGGCCAACTCTACGACCAGTAGGGCAACCGCACTTCGTGAGGGCGTGCGGCGCTGCCGCCGGTGCACCGATGAGTTTGCCCGCGGTGACCCTCGACGCGGGTTGTTCGAACTCATGTGTGAATATGGATGTGTGTCAGGTGAGGCAACTATCCTGCACGCCGACCTTGACGCCTTCTACGCGTCGGTCGAGCAACGCGACGACCCCGGGCTGCGGGGCCGCCCGGTGATCGTCGGGATGGGGGTTGTGCTCGCGGCGAGCTACGAGGCCAAGGCGTACGGTATCCGGACGGCGATGGGCGGTGCTCAGGCTCGGCTGCTGTGCCCGGAGGTGGTCGTCGTCAAGCCCCGGATGTCGGCGTACACAGCTGCGAGCCGGGCGGTGTTCGAGTTGTTCAGGCGGACCACACCCTACGTCGAGGGCCTGTCGGTCGACGAGGCGTTCCTCGACGTTAGCGGGCTGCGCCGGATCGCTGGCTCGCCCACCGAGATCGCCGTGCGGTTGCGCCATGATGTCCGCGAACAGCTCGGCCTGGCGATCACGGTCGGGGTGGCCCGCACAAAATTCCTCGCCAAAGTGGCCAGCGGCGTGGCAAAGCCGGACGGGCTGCTGGTGGTGCCGCCCCACGGCGAACTGTCCTTCCTGCACGAGCTGCCGGTCGAACGGCTGTGGGGCGCCGGGCTTGTCACCGCCCGCAAGCTCCGGGACCGGCACGTTAACACAGTTGGCGAGGTCGCCCGGCTTGGCGAGGCGGCCCTGGTGTCGATGCTTGGCACGGCGGCCGGGCGCCATTTTGCGCGCCCTGTCCCAGGGTCGCGATCCGCGGCCGGTGCGCGTCGGCCGCCGTCGCCGGTCGATTGGTGCGCAGCATGCGCTCGGTCGCTCACCACGCTCGCCCGACGATATCGACGCCGTTCTCACCGGCCTGGTCGACCGCGTCAGCGGGCGGATGCGCGCGGCCGGCCGCGCGGGTCGCACCGTTGTCCTGCGGCTGCGCTTCAATGACTTCTCCCGTGCCACACGTTCACACACATTGCCCGAGGCCACCTCGCACACGCAGACCCTCCTCGACACCGCCCGAGCCCTGTTGGCAGCGGCAATGCCGACGATCTCACGTCGTGGCCTCACCCTCGTCGGTGTGGCGGTCGGCAACCTCGCCGACGGGACCGAACAGTTGGCTCTACCATTCGACCCGCGCGGCGATGGCGACCTCGACGCAGCGCTTGACGCCGTGCGGATGCGGTTCGGCGCCTCGGCCGTCACCCGCGCGGTGCTGCTCGGGCGCGACCACCACCCGCCCGTCCCACTGCTGCCTGACTGACAGCTACCAGCCCTAGCCGAGTTGGTTGTTGATCCCCGCTGGGTGATGCCGTGGAAGACCGGCGCAGCTCGGGCGAGGTCGAGGCGATCAGTGCCACCGCGGCCACGCACAGCAGGCCACCGCTCACCAGGGCGATGGTTCCCGATGTCGGGCCGGCGATCAGGCCGCCACGCATGTTGCCGACGTCCGGGCCGGCCTGCCCGGCGATCTGCTCGGCGGCGACGACCCGGCCGAGCAGCGCGTTCGGGGTGTGCAGTTGCACGATCGTGCCGCGCGACACCACCGAAACAGTGTCGGCGGCGCCCGCCATCACCAGGCAAACCAGCCCCATCCACGGATTCGGCGAGACGCCGAACAGCGCAAGCGCCACGCCCCAGGCCGCCGAGCCACCCAGCATCACCAGGCCAGGACGGGGCAGCCTGGTGAACGCCCCGGAGAAGATCGACGCGATGACACCGCCGACGGCGATCGCCGTCAGGAAAAGCCCGAGGGTGCGCGGGTTGTTCCCGAATCGTTCGGCATTGATCAGGGGAAACAGGCTGATCGGCATCGACAGCACGGTGCTGGCCAGGTCGGTGAGCAGCGCGCCGCGCACCGTAGGATTTCGCATCAGGAAGCCCAGACCGTCCAGCACACCGCGCAGGCCTGGGCGGGACGGCTCACCCCCCGGCCGCATCGGCGGCAACCCGAACGCTCCGTAGAACGCCACGGCAAAGGTGATCGCGTCGACCAGGTAGCAGCCGCCAGCGCCCAGCCACCCAAGGACCAGCCCGCCCAGCGCCGGCCCGAGCAGCATGGCCGCCTGGAAGATGATCCGGTTCAGCGCCAGCCCAGCCGGCACCTGAGCCTCGGGCAGCAGGCGTGGGATGAAGGTTCGCGACGCCGGGCCGCTGCCGGCGACGAAGCAGGATTGCACCGCGAGCAGCAGCAGCACCCCGAGCACCGGCAGATGCCCGGAAAATCCTTGCACCGCGAGCAGAATTGAGCACCCGGCCTGGCCGGCGGTGGCGATCAGATAGAGCCTGCGCCGGTCGCTGCGGTCGATGATCGATCCGGCGAACAGCCCAAACGCGATGATGGGAATCGCCTGGGCTAGGCCGACGGCGCCGGTCCAGGCGGTGCTGTCCGTCATCTGCCAGACCTGGAATATCACCGCGACAAGCGTCATCTGGCTGCCGAACGCAGAAAATGCCCTGCCGATCCACAGCCGGCGAAACGGCGGTGACGATCGCAGGGGGGCAACATCGATCAGCGCGCGTCTCACCGCCATGCGACGTCGTCCGCCAGCTTGTCGGCGATCCGGTCGTGAAAGCTCTTGCGCCGCAGTGCTTCCTCGATGTCGGTGACGACCCGGCTCAATGGGTACGGGATCTCCGCCTCGATCTCGGCGATGGCGGCCTCGGTCGCCCGCCATTCGGCCGCTAGCCGGCCGACGATGCGGCCTGCCTTGGCCGTGAGCATCACTTTTTTGCTGCGGGCATCGGCACCGGCGGTGGTGCGGACCAAGCCGGCGGCACGCATCGCGGCCACCTTCTGGCTGATCGCCGAGTGGGTGTGCTGCACCGATTCGGCCAGCTGGGTGATCGTCATCGGGCCGCGGGCATGGAGCCGGATCAGCTCCATTACGAAGCTCGGCTTGAGCCCGTCGATGTGCGCCTGCACGTAAATCCGGGCGATGTCGGCGTCCATCGCCGCCTGCAGCAGCCGCAACGGCCGCCAGCGGCTGTGCTCGGTCGGGTCGGGGGCGTTGTCTTCGGTCACTCGACTATCGTAACAGTACTTATATAAGTACTGGCACATCATGGGAGTGCGGCACAGGTCACGATTCTGATCTTGCTGTACGGGGCACACACCTGCCCCTGATCGACTTCGAGGTCGCGGCTGGAGGCAGGGCGAGCTGGCTTCCGGAACGCTGGGCTCAGTTGTGTCGCGGCTGGGCAACGATGGGCTCGCCTCCGCATATCACGAGCGCGTCACATTGTGACGCGGCCTTCGACGGCCAGGCGGACACAGCAGCGCCCCTGTGCCGGATCGAGCTGGGCGGAAAGGCGGAGCCCTTCCAGGCCGGCGAGCAGCCCTTCCATCAGCGCTAGGTTCATGCCACAGATCAAGGTGGTGAAGTCCCGTGCCAGGGCGTGGAAAGGGCAGTTGACGAAGGTGAGCCCGGCGGGGTCCGCACGGGTTTGGTAGCCATACTCATCGAGTACGTTGCCGACGGCCGCCAGCAATCCGGCCCGGCTTGCCCGCGGCCCCGCGAGAGCGCGCGCCTGGTCGCCCAGCGCGCGCCCGCGTTGACTGGCCGCGCTGCGGAGCGCCTCGTCCGCGGGCGGGCTGTGGCGCGCGGCGTCGGTGATGGCCCGCGCCATCAGTTCCCCGGCGAGGTCGTAGCGGCGTTCCGGCAGGATGACCGCAAGCTCGCGAGAGCTGCGGCGGTACAGCTTGGCGGGGCGGCCCGCACCCGGGCCCTGACGGCCTGAGCGCCGACCGTACTCGACCTCGAGCAGGCCGTCCTTAGCCAGCCTGTCGAGATGGAACTTGGCGAGGTGGCGGGGCACGCCGACCGCCACGGCAGCTTCGTCCCTGCTGACGGCCGACGGCTGGGCCCTCGCGTAAAGATACAGGGTGCGCCTTGTCGGCTCGGCCAGGCTGGCGATGGCCGCGACGTCGGCTTCGAGCGCGGCATGCGCGGCAGATGGTTCTGTTCCAGTGCCGGGCGGCGGCGAAGAATCCACGTCGCGCCCTTCTACATCCGCCATGCTTCTAACGGAAAGGAGTCTTGACGAAATTAGTCGATGTCTCTATCGTACACAATGATAGCCGTTAGAGCCTGGCGCGTCCTTCCCACGCAGGTGCGGCGCGGCGTTTCCGTACCATGTGAGGCGATCACGATGTCGCAGCACAGGGATCTCGGCTGTGGGCCGGCTGTTGCGTGCAGGGTCCCGGCCATGGTTGACGTTCAGACGCGCTCCGACATCGACGCCCACAGCGGTTAGCTAGTCCGCGACGCCGTCACGAGCATTACCCATGCAGTCGGGAGGTCTCGCCGCGGCACGCGCGAGGCTGACAACGCTGCCGCCGGGCGGAAGGAGACAATCCAATGACAAGTCCGCTCACCGCATTGAGCAGGGCCGGGGTCTCGATCTGGCTGGACGACCTGAGCCGGGAACGGTTGGTGACCGGGAGCCTGGCCGATCTGGCCGCCGACGACCACGTCGCGGGGGTGACCACCAATCCCACCATCTTCGCAAAGGCGATCACTGGCAGCGGCGCGTACGGCCCGCAGCTGGGTGACCTGGCCGCCCGCAATGTGGACGTCGGGGAGGCGCTGCGCGCGCTGGCGACCCGCGACGTGCGCTGGGCCTGCGACGTGCTGCGGCCGGTCCATGACGCCACCGCGGGCGTGGACGGGCGGGTGTCGATTGAGGTTGACCCGCGGCTGGCCCACGACACGTTGGCTACGATCGCCGAGGCGCGGGCACTGTGGTGGATGGTTGACCGGCCCAACCTGTTCATCAAGATTCCCGCCGCCCGGCAGGGCCTGCCGGCGATCGCCGCGTGCCTGGCCGAGGGGATCAGCATCAACGTCACGCTGATCTTTTCCCTGCAGCGCTACGACGCGGTCATTGACGCGTTCATCGATGGCATGGAGCGCGCCCTGCAGGCGGGCTGCGACCTGCCGTCTATCGGGTCGGTCGCGTCGTTCTTCGTGTCCCGGGTCGACACCGAGGTCGACGCCCGGCTGGACAAGATCGGCACCAGCCAGGCGGCCGGGACGCGCGGCCTGGCGGCGATCGCGAACGCACGGTTGGCCTACGAGCGCTACGAGCGGGCGTTCTCCTCGCCGCGCTGGGCCGTGTTGCGCGGGGCCGGGGCCCGGCCACAGCGGCCGCTGCGGGCCTCGACGTCGGTCAAGGATCCCGCCTACCCGGACACCCGCTATGTGACAGAACTGGTCGCGCCCGGAGTGGTGAACACGATGCCAGAGGCCACCCTGCGTGCGGTCGCCGACCATGGCCAGGTGCCCGCCGATTCGATTCGCGGGCGTTACGACGAAGCGCGCCAGGTGCTCGACAAGCTGCAGGCGATCGGCATCAACTACGACGAGGTAACACAGGGCCTCGAGGACGACGGTCTGGCCACGTTCGACGCCAGCTGGGAGCAACTGGGCGAACAGCTGGCCGCCACCCTGCGGCGGCAGGCACCGCAAAGGCAGAGGAGCTGACCATGAACGCAGGCAACTCAGCAGACAAGACAGCGAACAAGACATACGTGATAGTCGGGGCGAGCCTCGCCGCCGCGAAGGCAGCGGAGACGCTGCGTGCGGAGGGCTTCGACGGCGCGCTCATCCTGATCGGCGAGGAGACGGAGCTGCCGTATGAGCGGCCGCCGCTGTCAAAGGGCTACCTGATTGGCAAGGCCGAACGGGAGACGATCTATGTTCACCCGCGACACTGGTATGCCGAGCACGATGTAAGCCTGCGTCTCGGCACTGCGGTCACCGCGATTGACCGGGCGGGGCATGAGCTGACGCTCGACGACGGCAGCCGGGTTGGCTACGCGAAACTGCTGCTGGCCACCTCTCCGACACAAGGGATCAAGCTGGCCGCGCGCCCATTCCCGCGCCTGCGTTGGCCCGTTGGGGATCGCGGCTGTCACTGGCCGGCGCTTTCCGCCCTGGGCGCCGCTGCGGCAGGCGCTGTCCGCGCCGGCCGGCGCCTAGCAGCGGGAGGCTGCTCAAGACGATGCCCGCAAGGATTGCCGCGCCGCCGGCGACCTGCGCCGGGCCGGCTGGGTCGCCAAAGACGACCGCGCCTGCCACAGCGCCGACGAGCGGCTCGAGCCACCTCGGCGGACACCCGGCTCTGCCCGTAGGCGAAGAGGGTGAAGGGCAGCAGCGTGCCGCCGACCGCCAGTCCAGCGGTAGCGAGGATAGTGCTAGGGCCGTCGGCGGGCGCAGGCATGCCCTCCGCCGCCATCGTGAACGGCAGCACGGCGACGGCGGCGGCCAGGAATTGCACGGCGGTTACCGCGATCGGGTCGCGGCCGCGCAGCAGGCGGACCTGCGCCACGGTGAACGTGGCCGACAGTAGTAGCGACGCCAGCACCAGGCCATCGCCGCCAGCCGTCGCGCCGCCCCCACGACCGCCAGTGACAAGACCGACGCCGGCGAGTGACACCGCGAAGCCCGCCCATGCGATCGGGCGCGCCACGGCGCGGTGCCAGAGGGCCGCGACGACCGCGACCAGCACGGGTACGGCGCCAATCAGCAGCGCCGCGTGGCTGACGCTTGTTCGGGTGATGCCGGCGTTCTGCATGATGACCGACCCGCCATACCCGATGGCGCCCGAGGCCAGGACCGGCGGGGTGCATGCGGCGCGCACCCGGGGACCGGCGGCGGCCAGGAGGATAGCGGCGGCCATGCCGAAGCGCGCGAAGGTGAGCCAGCCCGGCGGCAGCCACTCCAGGGCCAGTTTGGATAGCGGCACAGTTGTGCCCCACAGCAGCCCAGCGGCGGTGAGCGCTGCGACGGCGCGGCGGCGGTCGGGGTTCATGCCGCCATCGTCCCCGCGCGCCTGCACAGAATTTGCTACTAAGGCAGCCGGGCGAAATACTGTTTAGTACTATGGCCGTAGAACTTGATGAAGTTGACCTTAAACTCCTTACCGCGCTGCAGGCCGATGCGGACCGTACGAACGTCGAGCTCGCTCGCCTCGTCGGATTGTCCCCCGCGGCGACATTGCACCGCGTCCGCTGGCTGAAGGAGTCGGGTGTCATCCGCATCATCAGCGCCCAGCTCGACCCGGCCGCCGCCGGGTTTCCGCTGCAGATGTACGTGACGGCCACCCTCGCGCGTCACGACCCGCGCTCGAGCCGCGCCTTCGAGGACCAGGTCCGAGCGCTGCCGCAGATCATCGCCGCGGACAACGTCGCCGGCGAAATGGACTATCTGCTCACCGTCGTGGCCCGCGACGTCGCCGAATTGCAGCAGGTGCTGGCCAGCCTGGCCACCCGGGGCGGGCAGCGGCTGGTGACCTACCTACGGCTGGCGGAGGTCAAGCCCCCCTCCCGGCTGCCGCTGGCGGTGCCCACGCCTTCCCCTGGTCGGCCCCCCCGCCAGCGCCGCAGGGTAACCACTCGCTGACGGCACCGGCGGGCAGCAGTAGGTCGCCGCTGGATGCATCGGCGGGACCAGCGTGAGGTACAAATCCATGTGTCCGTTGCCGCCGGAGGCGGCAGGCCCGGCCACATGCCAGCGGCCGGTGTCATCGCGGGCCTGTCAGATTAATGGGTCAAGGGACGCGCGGAGCGGCCCGGCCTGGGGCGCCCAGCCCCAGGCCACCACCCGCAGGGTGGCCGTCTCGGCGACGGAGCGCAGTCCCGCGAGGGCGAACCGCGACCCTCGATTTACGGGGGCGCGACCTAGGATCTGGCATGTTGTGTCCTGCAAGCTGGTCCAGGCCTGCGGCGTCGCGCAGGCCTGGTTCGGGTTGTGGCCTGCCGGGTCCTCCCGGGGTAGGGAGGGCGGCACGTGTGCATACGGATTGAAAGGGGGATGGGGAAACGGGCCTGCACAGGCACCGCGCCCTGACTGGCAATGCCGCTGGAGCTGTCGCCAGAGGACTTCGACCTGCTGGCGGATCACGTGTGCCGGGCGGCGAGCGGCTACCTCGCTGGCCTCGATAGACGTGCATCCTTTCCCGTGACGTCCGGTACGGCGACGGCCGAGGCGTTCGAGCGGCAGCTGCCCGAACAGGGTGTGGGGAGCGCGGTGTTCGACGACCTGGCCATTATCGCGGACCACGCGCGGCCTGGGAACGCGCGGTTTTTCGGTTACGTGCTGGGTTCGGGTGAGCCAGTCGCGGCGATCGCGGACCTGTACGCGTCGGTGCTGAACCAGAACGTGACCGCTTGGCGGTCGGCGCCTGCCGCGGTGACCATCGAGCGTACGGTCCTGCGCTGGCTCGCAGAAGCCGTCGGGTGCGAAGGCTTCATCGGCAGCCTGGTTGGCGGTGGGTCGTCGGCGAACCTCATGGGTCTGGCGATGGCCCGCGAGACCAGGGCGCCTGCGAACGAGGACGGCGCCCGGCCCTGCGCGGTGTATGCCTCCACCGAGGTCCACATGTCGGTGCCGAAGGCGTTGGCGGTGCTCGGCGTCGGCCGCGCTAACCTGCGGCTCATCCCCGTGGACGAAGGGTTTCGCATGCGCACCGACGCGCTGGCGGCGGCCATCGAGCAGGACCGCTGTGCGGGACTCCCGGCGATCGCGATCGTCGCGACCGCAGGCACGACGAGCACCGGTGCCGTCGATCCGCTCCGCGAGATCGCTGGCATCGCGCAGGCACACGGCCTGTGGCTGCATGTCGACGGCTCCTACGGCGGCCTCGCGGCCCTGGCTGCTCCCGAGCTCTTCGCCGGCCTGGCGCAGGCTGACTCGATCTCCCTCGACGCGCACAAATGGCTGTACCAGCCGCTGGACTGCGGTGCGCTGCTCTACAGCGACGCCCGCGCCGCGCGCCGCGCCTTCGCCTACACCGGCGAGTACGCCAGGACCCTCACCGACGAACCGGTCGAGGGCTTCGCCTTCTTCGAGGAGTCTTTCGAGCTGTCTCGCCGGTTCCGGGCGCTCAAGCTTTGGCTGTCGCTGCGCTATCACGGCGTAGACCAATTCCGAGCCGCGATCAACAAGGATCTCCAGCACGCACAACTGTTGGCCGGGCTCATCACGGCTGAGCCCGCACTCGAGCTGTTGGCGCCGGTCCAGCTCAGCACGGTGTGCTTCCGCTGGAAGGACCCCTCGGAGGGGGAGCTGGATCGTCGCAACGCCGCGATCTTGCGCGAGGTATTCCGGCGCGGCCGCGTTTACCTGTCCAACGCCAGCATCCGTGGCGTCTTCGCCCTTCGCGCCTGCATCATGAACCACCGCACCGCCGACGCCGACGTCGCGGCCGTGGTGGAGGAGGTCCTGGCCGCCGCGGCCGCCACCGCCTAACAGCGCACAGGATGGCGGATCCGCCAAACCGGGCCAGAACATGCCGGGTCGTTCGCTTGTGCCATTACCACGGTGCTATTACCACGGTCACGCCTGATGACTGGGCGGCTCCGCTGGGCCGGTCTGTCTGATCGCAGCGCCTTGGCCAGCAGGGCTTTTGGCTTGTGCCGAGGTCACTGCGTGGACGGCCTCGGTCAGCGCGAGGATCTTGTTGGCGATACTGAGGAGCTGCTCATTTGCCGCTCCTCCACTTGGACCTTCTCCCACTCGTGGTCGGCCAGGGCCTGGCGTTTCGCGTCGGCCCGATTCTGGCTGATCATCACAAATGTTGACAGGAAGATTGCCTCGAGCGACACGATCATCGTGAGCAGTCCGTACGGGTACCGCTCAATCCCCAGGCCGATCCACACGGCGAACCAGACCACGTGGACATACACGAATGGCATGGAACCAGCGAACCGCGTGATCGCGTCGGCAATGCGGTTCTCAGTACTTCGCGCTCGATGCTGCGCATGCTCCAGCAGCACTGGGTTTCGCGGCACGGGAAGCGTCTGAATCGACACGCTCTCGTCCTCTCGATGCTGGCCCGCAGGGCAGGCGAACGGCTGAGGGTAGGCTCGCCAGGCGGCTCAGGACAGGCCCGCCTGTCTGTGCAGATATTCGAGCCGTTGACGTCGTGGCCGCAAGCCCTGCCGCCGGACCGGGCGGTCCCCAGGCGCGCAGGGTGTCGGCCTTGCGTGAGCCGTGTGGTCAGGGAGGTCTCCAACCCCTGGCCAGTAGGGGTTGCCGTGTACGCCCTCAGCCATTAACTCTGTGTGTCGCTTCACGTAAAATAGGCGCATGCGCGGCCGATATCTCGCCCTTGGTGCGGCAGTATGGGTCGTCGGGTACGCGGGGATCTACGTCGCCATCATCCGAGGGCAGGGCGATGCTCCTGCCTGGTGGTATGTCGTGCTGTTGGGAGCCGGGGCCGCCCTGCTGGCCATGTCCACCATGGGCAGGTGGCCAAGGCAAATGTTGATCTCCGGCACAGTCTTACTCGCGCTTGCCGCCATTGCCGGGCTGCCGTCGATCGGAATCCTGCTGGTCCCAAGCGTGGTGGGTGCCGCCGTTGCGGTGGCCCGCTCCTCCTGGCACTCACGCCCGACCAACTCCACCAGCTAGCTAGCCCTTGCGAAACCGCGTCAACTTCTTCGGGGGCTGCTGCGCAGGCGTGGGCTATGGCTATACAGAATCAGCTCAGGCCGTAAGGATCGTCTTGATGCCGTCGCCGATCACGTGCTCATAGAGGACCGAGGGAGCGTCGTCAAGCGGCGCTACCGTTGTCGTGACGGCCTGCGGGCGCAGCCGCCCGTCGGCGATCAATTCGAGCACTGGCGGAATGAGGGTGCGGACATGCGTGCGCGCGACGTGGAGGGTCACGTTGCGTGCATACATAACCCCGACCGGCAGACGTGCCCGGGTATGGAGGGTTCCCGCGCTGCTGCAAACACCGTCGGGTGCGGTATTCGACAGGGCCAGCGTGAGCCCGCGGGGGTGCGCACTGGCCTCGACGACCAGGGGCGCCGGCCGGAGTGATCGCACTTGCGCAGGGTTCAGAGGCACCAGGCCGAGACGCTCGGCGTGGTCCCGCACCCGGGAGCGGGTGTCGGCGAAGTAGATGGTGCGGGCCCCGAGCGCACGGGCAGCCAGGCCGGCGTAGAGAGGAATGCTGGGGCTGACCACCGGCCGGCGGGTCACGCCAGCCACGATGAGCACCGGGGCGCAGGGGTCGTGCTGGAGCAGGTCCGGCAGGTACGGGGCGACATGGCGGTAGCCATCACAGATGTTGTCGGCGACGCTCGCCGCGGCCACCGGGTCCAGCACGTCCGGAAGAGGGCTGAGCATCGCGTCGGCATAGGGGATGGTGAGCTGGTCGCAGAACGCGCCGCCCCAGTGGCCGCCACCGATGCCGAACCCGTACATCGAGAACGGGGGCACGCTCGCGCAGTTCCCGGTGTGCCCCCGGCGGCAGGGTGCGCAGGTTCCGCAGCTGATCTGAAATGGCACGACGACACGCTGGCCAGGTGCTACCCGAGTCACCTGGTTGCCAGCGGACAAGACCTCCGCAGCCAGCCACGTGGCCGGTGACGACCCACTCGGCTCTCGATTCGCACAGCCACCTCCCATCCTGGGCCGAGTCTGCAGGCCATTCACAACCGGCTAATTCCGCCACCGCGCCAAACCCATGACGGGGTCAGCGAGTCTCCACCCAGCTTACCGAATCATGATTCGGTAAGCTGGGTGGGCACAGTCGGCCAGTGCGGACCTCCGGCACAGCGCTGAGGCCGGTGAGGCTGATGAGCGGACTTAGCGGTCCGTGACGGTTGAGCAAACGAAGGAAGCGGTTGGCGTGAGCAGGAAGCGGAAGGCAAGCACCGACATCGTGCTGGAGGCCTTCAAGGCGGTAGAGCGACGCGACGAACAACGGCTGGCCGATCTTTACCATCCCGAGGTTGAGTTCCACTGGCCGCCGTCTTTGCCTTACGGCGGTTCCTTCCGCGGCGCGCGCGTGCCGCAGCACCGGGCCACGACGAGCTGGGACCAGGTCTGGGACCCGCTTCAGCCGGCCGAGCCAGAGCGCCGGATGGATCCGCGAGTCGTCGCGGCGACGGACCAGGAGGTCGTTGTGCTCTGGCATCAAAGAGGACTGAAACCGGGCGGCCAGCGGCTGGACATTGAAGTGGTTGGCCTATATGGCGTCCGTGACGCGAAGTTCGCCCGAGCGCAGATGTTCTACTTCGACACCGCCGCGGTGCTCAGCTTCCTCCAGCAGCCGGGATGACCGCGGTTGGCTGCCAGGGTTGAAGAACGGCTGGCCTTGTGCATTCGCAGATTCTTGACCGCAGTCTGCCGCTGGGAGCACCAAACGGGCGGTGCCGTCATTGGGATTGTCAATATCCTGGCTGCGTGACCCCGCCTTCCGCCCGGTCGGGGAATGCGGTGTCCGGGTAGGGTCAGTTCGTGAGTTTCGACGTCAGCGCCAATGCCTACACGCGTTTCATGGGGCGGTATTCGGAGCCGCTGGCGGCGCGGTTCGCGGATCTGGCCGCGGTCCGCCGCGGGCAGCGCGCACTGGATGTGGGATGCGGGCCGGGCGCGCTGACGGCCGAGCTTGTGCGCCGGCTTGGCGCCGCCGCGGTCTGTGCCGTAGAACCGGTGCCAGCGTTTGTCGATGCGGTCCGGGAGCGTTTGCCGGGCGTGGACGTCCGGCTGTCTGCGGCCGAGCAGCTTTCCTTTCCCGATCGCGTCTTCGATGTCGCTATCGCGCAACTGGTCGTGCACTTCATGGCCGATCCGGTGGCAGGCCTGCGCGAGATGGGCCGCGTTACCCGTCCCGGCGGGCAGGTCGCCGCATGCGTGTGGGATCACGGCGGAAGCCGCGGCCCGCTGACGGTGTTCTGGCGGGCCGCGCGCGAGCTTGATCCGTCGGCACCCGATGAGTCGGGCCTGGCCGGTGTCAGCGAAGGTGACCTGGCCAGGCTCGTCGTGCAGGCCGGGCTCGGCGTGCCGCGGGCCGCGGCGCTGACGGTCCGCGTGCGCCACTCCACGTTCGAGCAGTTGTGGGAGCCGTTCGCGCTCGGCGTCGGCCCCGCGGGGGCCTATGTGGCGTCGCTGGCTGGAGAGCAGCGCCGCGCGCTGCGCGAGCAATGTCGACGCCTGCTGCCCGCCGGGCCGTTCGAGGTCAACGCCACCGCGTGGGCCGTGACCTGCCGCATCCCGGGCCAGGTCTCGCGCGCCCGGGCTTGGCCGTGGGCCACTACTCGCCGGTCACTGACCTATGCGACGGTGGTGCAGTACCAGATTATGCGCTGGTTTAGCCCAGAGGAGACGACGACCCGACCGCACGAACGGGCGCCGCCTCGGTAGCGGGAAAGGGGCCACGATTGCTGACCCGGTGCGGACAGAGGTCGGCAGCGCTCCGTTGATGCGCGAAGTTGATGCGTGAAATCGACACTCGAATCAAAGAAGGGGTGTTTTTGCCGCTTGCCTGGCGGTGCCGCCCGCCACGCGGATGGGCGACCGCAATCCGTCTGCCCGAGAATTTCGTTCGACGTCCGAGAGAGTACGGTCGTCTGGGCTGCGCATGCGCAGCCCAGACGTCAGTTAACCTGGCACGACGTTTCGCTATTAACCAGGCAATTCTTCCGGCAGGAAGAAAGCTCCGGTGTTTCTGCCTGCCGATACCGCAGAAGGGCCGCGCCCGCCAAACAGGCACGGCCCGCCCGCCGCCAGGCCGGCTCCGCAGCATCATGATTGCGGTGGCTTATGCGCCGAGGCGGCGCACCAACACCCGCTATCTCCGTGGCTGCTCGTAAGGATTGGCGAGGGCGAGTTGCTCGATCGAGCCTTGATGGAAGCCGGGGATGTGATCCTGGGCGATCATCGTCATCCAGGTCGAGCTTGCCACCTGCGGCTTGTCCTGGAGGTCGGTGACGACGGACTGGATGAAGGGCTCGGCGAAGCTGGGCCGGGAGTCCATGATCTCGCGGATCGCGTCCTGATCGAACTGGCGTAGCCCGAGCCCGGTCACGTCGGCGTCGATGCCGGCCGAGCTGACCGCGGTCTCCGGGCTCTTTGCGTCGGCGATCCCGGCGGTCCCATGCAGGGCTGCGACGTCCCACACCTTTTCGGCTCGCTGGGCAGACAAACCATGGCGGCGCACGAACGCGTGTGCCGCATTGGCGCTCGCGACCTCGAAGCGCACGGCAGGGGAGTGGTACCGGGCGGTGAGACCGAGGTCGTGGAGCATCACCCCGGCATAGACCACCTCGACGTCGATGTCGGCATTGCGGGCGGCGGCGATGAGCATCGCGAGCCGGAAGCTGCGCCGACAGTGATTGACGAGGAAGCGCGGTGAGGCGCCGCGGAGCAGTCGGTCGACGGCACGGCAAAACCGCGGGCGGATCCCGCTGGCCATCGCGCTCGCGTCCGCGGCGGCCCCCGTGATTACCGTGCGGCCGGCCGCCGGTGTGTGGGCGGCGGATGTGGTCATCGGTGCTCCGTTTCTCCGGAAATGGTCCCCTCCAGGATGCGGCTCGGCCGCCGCGGCGGGGAGTGGCACGAAAGACCACTATGCGCTATTTCTTGCCATATGAAGCCCACGCCGGCCGGAACCGGAAGCCGCCGCGGTGTGGCAGCCGTTTCGGGATAAAGGTCTTTCAACCGCAGGTACCGAACGGCTGCGCGGGGTGGCACCCTGGTGTGGCCGCTCACGGGTTGCCTGCGGTCAGCCGGTGGCTACGCTGATCCTCTGGACCGGGCTGTTCACACGCTCGTAAACCGCGGCTAGCGTGCACGGCGTGGCGGGCGTCGAGGTTCGTGCGGGCAACCAGCTTGGCCGCCTGGTGGCCAGCTTCCGCACACGTCAAGGTTGGTCTCAGGAGGAGCTCGCTCGGTCGGGATTGAGCGTCCGCGCGATCAGTGATGTCGAACGGGGCCATGTGCGCCGTCCGCGCCGCGCATCGATCGCGCTCCACGTGGACGCACTGGACCTCACCGAGGCCGAGCGCGGCGCCGTCGCTGATGCGGTGCGGGAGGCCTACCGATCCGCGTTCGTGGACCGGTCCGGGCGTCCGTGCTGGACTCGGGCGATTCTCGCGGTCCACCCGCGGGCGCGCGCCAGGCAGGCGGATGGGGTTGAAGACGCGGACGCTGGGCTCGCGCCTTGGCGGGTGGCGGCGACCCTGCCGGGCGCCGGGTCGGCGGGTAGCGGGCCCCAGCTTTATCCCGCGCGGGCGTTGCTTGGTGTGCCGATGTCGGGGGCTGGGCCATGCCCGCGCAGTTGCCCGCGGCTGTGACCGCATTTACCGGCCGGGGGCGGGAGCTGGCGGAACTAGACGCGGTGCCGCTGGGGCGCGGCGTTGGGCCGGTGCCTGGCGCGACGGTCGCCGTGATCACGGGTAGTGCCGGGATGGGAAAGACGGCCCTAGCCGTGCGCTGGGGGCATCGTGTCTGCGACCGGTTCCCTGACGGGCAACTGTTCGTCGACCTGCGCGGGTACGCGAGGGCCGAGCCCTTGCGCCCCATCGAAGTGCTGAGGGCGAGAACGCAGCCAGCCGGGATGTGGGGGCACGCGAGCCGGATCGGGGGTTTTCAAGCAGGCTCTAAGCCGAAGTTCCCTCGGTCTAAGAGTCTGAGAACCCCTGATCCGGCTGGCGTCCGGCACCTTGAGGCTCGCGGATGTCACATCCACGGGCCAGTTAGCTGCGTTCTCGCCCGGCTGGAGCCACGGGCGGTTGACGCCAAATCAGCGAAGATGCCTGCGGCGGGGGTGGGTGGACAGTACGTTTTTGTATGCAGGCTTCCTGTTTGGGGGTATCGCCGCGGTTTGTGATGCCGCCAGTACTTTACGTGGGCTGCGGGGGAGGGGTGTCCCTGGTTTGCCCTTGATCGCGGGCGGGTGCGACCTATGGACGACGGCGCAGCGACAGGCTGGGGGGATTTTGTTTCCCCGCCGCGGCCGGCGGGGGCGCCGCCGCTGCGCTGTTTGCTGTGCTGGGCCCGACGCTGCATCTGGGGGCGTTCGCGACCTTTGACGCGATGTCGCTGTTCCTGCTGGCGGTGGCCGGGTGGTGTGTGGTGCGGGCGGGGGAGCGTCACGACGCGACGGGCTGGATGCTGGGGGCGGGGGTGGCGCTGGCGGTGGCCAACGCGGCGGCGTATT
>WNGB01001009.1_pt1 | contig 46966 bp, 56 predicted proteins | sample 5400681 | NCBI WGS metagenome assembly WNGB01 (sample SAMN13153367, study PRJNA577476) | soil metagenome | isolation source: 115 cm soil or saprolite under grassland replicate 2 | place: USA:California | collected 2016-06-15
CTCCAGGCGCAGACGAAGGAGCCCATCAAGGTCGGCATGATACAGCCGCTCTCCGGGCCCATCGCGGCCGCCGGCTCCTACATCACCAACGGCGCCAAGATCGCCGTGGAGCGGATCAACGCCAAGGGCGGCGTGCTCGGCCGTCCCCTCGAGCTCATCATCGAGGACAACAAGTCTGATCCCGCCGAGACGCGCAATGCCGCCGAGAAGCTCATCGTGCGCGACAAGGTGCCGGTCATCATCGGAGCCTGGGGCTCGTCCATGACCCTGGCCATGATGCCCCTGGCCGCGCAGCACGGCATCCCGCTCGTGGTAGAGACGTCGAGCTCGAGCAAGATCACCGATCCGAAGACGCCGGGGCAAAAGGTGGTGAGCCGTATCAGCCCGACCAGCGAGCTCGAAGCGGTGGGCGCGGGCGCCCTCATTCCGAGCCTCGGCATGAAGAAGATCGGCTACCTGGCCGTGAACACGGACTGGGGGCGCGGGGCCGTGGCCGCCTTCGGCGAGGCCTTCAAGAAGAACGGCGCCACCGTGGAGGCGGTCGAGTACGTGGGCCAGGCCGACACCGACTTCTACGCTCAGCTGACCAAGTTCAAGGCGGCGGGCGTCGACAGCGTGGTCATCACGGACGACGCACCCAAGGCGGCCAAGATGCTCCAGCAGATGAAGGAGCTCGGGCTCAACGTCAAGGTGCTCGTCACGGGCGGCTCGGCGTGGCCGGACTCCATCGTGCAGCTCGCGGGCGCCAAGGCGGCCGAGGGGGCGATGTTCATCAACTTCTACAACCCCTACGACGCGGCCATGGCCGGCGACGCCGAGGCGAGCAAGGCGTACGTCGACGAGTGGAAGAAGAAGGGCCTGCCGTGGATCGGCGTGGTCGAAGGCATGCGGGGCTTCGATGCCGTCTACGTGGTGGCCAAGGCCATCGAGGCGGCCAAGGAGCCGACGGCGCCCAAGATCATGGCGGCGCTCAAGACCCTCGAGTCGCGCGGCCTCTACGGCCTCAACAAGTTCGATCAGAACGGGCAGAGCTATTGCAACATCATCGTCACCCAGGTCAAGGACGGCAAGTACTCCGTGGTGGCCGTCACCCCCAGCTCCAAGCTCTGGGAGATGTCCGCCGCCAAGTAGCGGTGGCCCTGCTCTCCGTCTCACCGGCGGCGGGCGCCCACTCGGGCGCCCGCCGTCTTTACGCCCATGCTCGCTGAGTTCGTCCAGCACGTCGTCAACGGCCTGATCGTGGGCGGCGGCTATGCCCTCATGGGGATCGGGCTCACCCTCATCTTCGGCATCATGCGCGTGGTCAATTTCGCCCACGGCGAGTTCTTCATGATGGGAGCGTTCTTCCTCTTCACCCTCTTCAGCCTCTGGGGCCTGAACTTCTTCGGCAGGCGCCCATCGAGATTCCCATGCTGGCCACGGTGGCGCTCTCGGTGATCATCCAGAACGCGGCCATTCTCATCTGGGATCCGTCACCCAAGACCATCAAGCACATCTTCTCGCCTCTGCCGTTGACCTTGGGCCCCATCCACGTGGTCTCGATCCGCATCTTCGCGGGCCTGGTGGCGGTGGCTCTCATCGTGGGCTCGCACCTCCTGATCCAGAGGACGCGTATCGGGCGAGCCATGCGCGCGACCTTCCAGGACACCGACATGGCGCGGCTCGCGGGGGTGGACGTGGACAAGGTGTACATGTTCACCTTCGCCTTCGGCGCGGCGCTGGCGGGCGCCTCCGGCGCTCTCCTCGGGGCGGTGTTCTGGGTGTACCCGGCCATGGGCGATCTAGCCGCCCTCAAGTCCTTCGCCGTCGTGATCATGGGGGGTCTCGGCAACTTTCTCGGGGCCATCGTGGGAGGGCTGCTCCTGGGCGTGTCGGAGAGCCTCGGCGCGGGATATATCTCCTCCGGCTACAAGGACGCCATCGGCTTCGTCCTCATCATCCTGCTCCTGCTCTGGCGTCCGCAGGGTCTCTTCGGCAAGAAGGTGCTGCCTCGATGAGAAGAATCTGGGTGGTGGTGATGGGGGCGGTGGTGCTCGTCCTGCCTTTCCTGGGCGTGGACGACTACTACCTTCACCTCTTGATCATGGCGGGTCTTTTCTACCTCCTCGCCGCGGGCATGAACCTCCTCCTCGCGGCGGGCCAGCTCAATCTCGGCCACACCGCCTTCTTCGGCATCGGGGCGTACACGTCAGGCCTTCTCGCCGTGCACTACGGCATCTCGCCCCTCTGGACCTTGCCCACGGCCGCCGTCTTCACCGGCTTCATCGGCTATTTGCTCGGACGCCTGACCCTCACGTTGCGCGGGGCGTATTTCGTCCTCGTGACGGTGGGCTTCGCCGAGGTGATCCGCCTGGTCGCGACGAACTGGATGGATCTCACGCAAGGGCCCATGGGCCTGGCCGGCGTTCCACCGTTCAATCTCGGCACCGAGCGCTGGACCCTCGTCTCCAAGCGCGACTACTACTACCTCATGGTGGTGATGGCGGGAGGGACGCTCTTCCTCACCGCGCGACTGCTCGGCTCGCGGGTCGGACGCGCCCTCGCGGCGATACAGAGCAACGAGAGCCTGGCCGAGTCGTCGGGCATCAGCGCGTACTCGCACACCATGCTCGCCATGATCGTCTCGTGCACGCTGGCGGGGGCGGCCGGCGGGTTCTACGCCCACTACGTCACCTTCCTGTCACCGGAGCTCTTCGGCTTCCAGAACACCGTGACCATGGCCGTGATGGTGGTGGCGGGTGGCCAGGGCATGGTGCTCGGACCCGCAGTGGGCGCGCTCGTCTTCACCTTCGTGCCCGAGTTCCTGCGCATGGCCGCGTTCTATCGCATGCTCCTCTACGGCATCATTCTCCTTCTCGGGGTCATGTACATGCCGCGGGGCTTGGTCTACTACCTTCGCGCCATGCGGCGCGGGCGCGAACGGGCGCCCGCGGCCGTAGCGACCGCGGACACGGGTGTCGTGTCGGAGGCCGCGCTCGACCGCGGTGCCGCGGCGGCCTTGGGGATGCGCGGGGTCACGGTGCGCTTCGGCGGCCTCGCCGCGGTGGACGACCTGAGCCTCCAACTCGGACGAGGGGAGATCCTGGCCCTGATCGGCCCCAACGGCGCGGGAAAGTCCACGGCCTTCAATGTGGTCACGGGCTTTCAGCCCGCGGAGGCGGGGCGCGTCGAGTTCGACGGCGCGGACATCACGCGTTTGCCGCCATATCGCATCGCCGAGCGCGGGCTCGTCAGGATGTTCCAGCGCACGAGCGTCTTTCCGGAAGCGCAGGCCCTCGACAATGTCCTGACCGCCTGTCACCGCCTCGCCCGGACCCGCCTCTGGGAACTCGTGCTCATGACGGGAGCCTATCGCGAGGAGGAGCGGCGGCATCGCGCGCGGGCGCAGGGTATGCTCAACTTCGTCGGGCTCGGCGGGAAAGCCGGAGAGGCGGCCAAGAACCTCTCGTGCGGGGAGCAGCGGCTTCTCGGCCTCGCCATCGCGCTCGCCCCCGGTCCCACCGTGCTCCTCCTCGACGAGCCGGCGGCAGGGCTCAATGCCGTGGAGACCGAGCAGCTCATGCGCCTGATCGAGGAGATTCGTGGCCGCGGCCTGTCCGTGCTCCTCGTCGAGCACGACATGAAGCTCGTCATGGGCGTGTGCGACCGCGTGGTGGTGCTCAACTACGGCGTGAAGATCGCGGAAGGGACGCCGGCGCAGATCCAGCGGCACCCGGAGGTGATCCGCGCCTATCTCGGCTCGGGAGAGATCCTTGCTGACGCTTGAGGGCGTGACCGTCGCGTATGGCGCGGTGGAGGTACTCCACGACGTCTCCCTGCGCGTGGACGAGGGGGAGATGGTGTGCCTGCTCGGGGCCAACGGCGCAGGCAAGAGCACGACGGTGCGGACCATCTCGGGATTGCTCCGTCCCACCGCTGGCACCATCACCTTCCTCGGCGAGCGGCTCGACGGCCGGCCGGCCCACGCGGTGCTGACGCGAGGCATTGCCCAGTGCCCCGAGGGGCGGCGCATCTTCCCGGAGATGACGGTGCGGGAGAACCTGGAGATGGGCGCCTATGTCCGGCGGGGCGCCGGCGCGAGGCCGGAGGATCTCGAGCGGGCTTTTCACCATTTCCCGAGGCTCGAGGAGCGGGCGGGGCAGCTCGGAGGCACGCTGTCCGGGGGCGAGCAGCAGATGCTCGCCATCGCGCGGGCGCTCATGTCCGGTCCGAAGCTTCTCCTCCTCGACGAGCCGTCGCTGGGGCTGGCCCCCACCATGGTGGCCACGGTCTTTCGCGTCATCCGTGAGATCAGGCGCCAAGGCGTCACCGTACTGATGGTCGAGCAGAACGCCGCGCTGGCCCTTCGGATGGCCGATCGCGCGTACGTGATGGAAAGCGGCCGGATCGCGCTGGGCGGCCCGGCCAAGGATCTCCTGCACAATGCGGAGATTCGCCGCGCCTATCTGGGAGGGTGAGGAGCCATGATACGAACCGGCGCTCAGTACATCGAGAGCCTCAAGGACGACCGCACGGTCTACGTCGACGGCGAGCGGGTGGCCGACGTCACCGAGCATCCCGCGTTCAGCGCGGCCGTCCGGAGCATCGCGAATCTCTACGACCTCGCAGCCTCTCCCGAGTACCGCGAGACCATGACCTTTCCCTCGCCGGCCACGGGCGAACCCGTCAACAAGTGCTTCCTCATCCCGAAGACAGCGGAGGACCTGGCCGCGCGCCGCCACGCCCACCGCCTGTGGGCCGATGCCACCTTCGGATTCATGGGCCGCTCCCCGGACCACGTGCCGGGCTTCATCACCGGCTTCGCCATGCGCCCGGATCTCTTCGCGCGGCACGGGCAGCGCTTCGCCGACAATGTCGTGCGCTACTATGGCTGGCTGCGGGACGAGGATCTCTACGCCGCCTATGTCATCATCCCGCCCCAGATCGACCGCTCCCGGCCCGCGCATCAGCAGGAGGACCCGCATCTCTACGCGGGCGTGGTCGAGGAGCGCGGCGACGGCATCGTGGTCAGCGGCGCCCAGATGCTCGGGACAGGCGGGGCCATAGCCAACGAGATGTTCATGAGCTGCATCGGCCCACTGGTTGCGGGCGACGAGAACTACGCGATCTCCATCGCCGTGCCTCTCGCCTCGCCGGGCCTACGGCTCATCGTGCGGCGGCCGTATGCGGAGGGCGCCACCAGCGTCTTCGACTATCCGCTCTCATCCCGCTTCGACGAGACCGATGCGCTGGTGATCTTCGACCGGGTCTTCGTGCCCTGGGAGCGCGTCTTCGTGTACAAGGACGTGGGGCTGACCCGGGCGCAGTTCTACGAGACGCCCGCGCACGTGCTCGGCAATTTTCAGGCGCAGGTGCGCTTCGCCAGCAAGGCCCAGTTCCTGGCCGGGGTGGCCCTCCGCATTGCCGAGGCCATCGGCGTGGACAAGACGCCGCACACGGTGACCATGCTGGGCGAGCTCGCCAGCTACTGCGCGATGTCCGCGGGGCTGGTCCTGGCCTCCGAGGCCGAGTGCGTGCACGACCCGCGGGGATTCGTCTACCCCAACGCGAAGTACCTCTACGCCAACAACTGGCTCCAGGCCACCTATCACCAGACCATGCTCACGTATCTCCGGGAGCTGGCGGGCGGGGGAGTGCTGCAGGTGCCGTCTTCGTACAAGGACTATCTCAACCCGGAGATCGCCGCCGACCTCGAACGCTATGTCCGCTCGCCGGGGCTCAAGTCGGTGGAGCGGACCAAGCTCTACAAGCTGGCGTGGGACGTAGTCGGCTCGGAGTTCGCGGGGCGGCACCAGCAGTACGAGCTCTTCTATGCAGGCGCGCGGGCGCAGACCACGGCGGTGCGCGCCTATCGCGCCTTCGACTTCGGCGCGGCGCGCGCCATGGTGGAGCGCTGCCTGGCGGGCTACGATCTGCCCTCGGCACCGCCGGCTTCCCCCTGAGAGGCGACCATGCTGAAATCCCGGCTCATCGACGAGTTGAGGAAGCGGCCGGCCGAGCTCTTCGAGCTCTGCTCGCGTCTCGTCCAGATCCCCAGCGAGAATCCGCCCGGCGACACGAGCAAGCTCGCGGCGTTCATCCGCGACCATCTCGCCGCCCACGGCATGGCCGTCGAGTGGCACGAGCCCATGGCCGGCCGTCCCAATCTGGTCGCCACCATAGGATCGGGCGCACTGAACGTCGTGCTCTCCGGTCACCTCGACGAGTTTCCGGCCGGGCAGGGGTGGACGCGGCCGCCGTTCTCCGGGGCCATCGAGGACGGGCGCATCTGGGGGCGCGGCGCCGGGGACATGAAGGCCGGCCTCGCCGTCGCCCTCACCATCGCCTCGCTGGTGCGCGAGCTCGACATCCAGCTTGCGGGCAGATTGACGCTGGCCTTCGCCTCCGACGAAGAGACGGGCGGCGCCTGGGGCACGCAGTGGCTTCTCGCCAATGTCCCCGCCGTTCGAGGCGATGCCTGCCTCATCGGTGAATCTTCGGGCACGTGGTCGGCGGGCATCGGCGAGAAGGGTGTGCTCTGGCTGCGCCTGCGCGCGAGCGGCGCGTCGGGTCATGCCGCGTACCAGCAGGGGACGAGCGCGGTGGCGGCGGTGCGGGGAGCCCTGGCGGCCATCGAGCCCATGCACGGACGGCTTGGGCGCGCGGACAGGGCGGTGGCCAGGGTCATCGCCGGCCAGCGCGGAGCCGCGGAGCGCCGGTGGGGGCGAGGCACCGGCCGCCTGGCCGACACGGTGGCGCTGAGCGTGGGAACGCTGGAGGGCGGCGGCCAGGTGAATCTCATTCCGGCGGCCGCCATGGCCGAGGTGGACGTTCGCGTGCCTCCGGGATTGACCACCGCCGCCATCGAGGGCGAGGCGCGGCGGCGCATCAAGCAGGCCACCCGCGGCAGGGTCGAGATGGACGTGTTCAACCAGTGCGATCCTTACGTGACCCCGCCGGAGGCCACCCTCGTGAAGCTCGTCCTCGCCAACGCGAAGCAGCTGAATCGCCGGCGCGTCCTGCCCGTGGTGAGACTGGGCTACACGGATGGGCGATTCTTCCGCCGTGCCGGCATCCCCACCGTGGTCTACGGGCCCGCCGTCCACAACATGGGCGGCCCCGACGAGTATATCGAGACGGCGGAGCTGCTCGAAGTCGCCGCCGTCCACGCCGCTGCCGTCCTCGACCTGCTCGCGCCCGGAGCCGCGTGATGGCCGGCGAGTGGCGCATCGCGGGCATCGACGTGCCGCCGGGCACGCGCGCCCGCTCCACCATCGAGCTGACGGAGCTGCCCGACGGCTCGCGCGTGAAGGTGCCCGTGGCCCTGATTCACGGGGCGCGGCCGGGCCCGACCTTCTATCTGGGCGCGGCCATCCATGGCGACGAGGCCAACGGGGTGACCATCGCCACACGCGTGCTGGCCGCGGTGAACGCCACCGCGCTGTCCGGACGTCTCCTCTGCGTGCCCGTGCAGAACCCGCTCGCCTTCCAGGTGGATCATCGCGTGCCCGTCGGACTCTATCTGAAGACGCCGCTCGACCAGGCGCCCATGGACCCGTGGACGACGTTCCCCGGCGATCCCGCGGGCACCATCACCGAGCGGCTCTCCCACGCGCTCTTCTCGCTGATCCGGGGTTGCGACGCGGCGATCGACGTGCACACGCCGACGCGCGGCGGGCGCTACGTGCCCATCACCATCCTGCCCCATCCGTCGCTGCCCGCCTATGACAAGGCCGACGCCCTCGGCCGGGCCTTCGGATCGGGGTGGATCATGGCCACGGACCAGGGGATGTACGTCCGCGACGGAATCCTCTGCGTGGAGGCGACACGGGCGGGCGTGCCCTGCTTCACCTTCGAGATCGGCGAAGGAGGCCGCGTGGAGGAAGCGGCGACGGAGACAGGCACGCAGTGCGTGCTGAACGCCATGCGCCACCTGGGCATGCTTCCCGCCGCGACCGAGCCGCCGATGCCGAGCGTGAGGATGAGCGCCTTCCTCGGGCTCCGGGCGTGGCGGGGCGGGCTCCTGACCACCGACGTCGAGCTCGGCGCGCGGGTGGGGAAGGGCGCCACGCTGGCGAGGATTCACGACGTGTACGGCGATCTGGTGGAGACGGTCACCGCGCCTCGCGACGGCTACTTCGTCCGCTCCACGACCTTCGCGGCCGTCGCCTCCGGCGAGCGCGTCGCCACCCTCGGCGTGGAGTAGTTCGCACCCTCACCCCGGCCCTCTCCCTCGGTGAGGGAGAGGGAGTTCGATCCCCTCGCCCCGGAGGGGAGAGGGCAGGGTGAGGGGGCCTCAAGGAACACGGAGCCGCCGTCGACGATGAGCGTCTGTCCGGTGATGAAGGCGCTGTCGGCGGAGGCGAGGAAGACGGCGGCGCCCACCACGTCATCGGCCACGCCCTCCCGCTTGAACGCGCGCGAGGCGATGACCTGTGGCGCCTGGAAGCCCGTGAGGTCCGCGTTGGCGCGTGCCGTGTCGCTCATGATGAGCCCCGGGGCGAGCGCGTTCACGGCGATGCCGTGCTCGCCGAGCTCGCGGGCGAGCACGCGCGTCATGGCGATCACCGCGCCCTTGGAGGCGACGTAGTGCATGAGGAGCGGCGTGCCTATGGCCACGATGCCCGAGGCGATGTTGATGATCCGTCCCGAGCGTTGGCTCTTCATCACGGGGGCCACGGCGCGGGAGCAGAGCCAGACGCCCTTGACGTCGACGGCCATGAGGCGATCCCACTCGGCTTCCTCGATCTGCTCGAAGGGTGTGGGGGCGAGGCCGGCGAAGAGCGCGGCGTTGTTGACGGGGATGTCGACCCTGCCGAAGCGCTTCACCGCGGCCCCGACCATGGCTTCGACGGAGAGTGGGACGCCACGTCCGTGCGCACCGCCTGGACCTCGCGGGAGCGTTCCAATTCCCCGGCCGCGGCCGCCGGATCCGCGATGTCGGCGATGAGGACGCGGGCGCCCTCTTCGAGGAAGCGGCGCGCGTAGGCCAAGCCCAGCCCGGCCGCGCCGCCGGTGATGATGGCGCCCTGTCCCTCGAGTCTCACGGCGTCACTCTGCCCCGCGCCAGATGCCATGTCCAGCGGCCGCCCGCGTCGGGGCGTCCGGTCGGCTTGACCGGGCCGGAGCTGCCGTGTTACTAGACGGCAACCGGAGCGTCCGGCCTTGACCCCCTGCGCACACCCGGAGGAGATCGCCACATGCGCCGATGCATGATCCTCGCCGCCGCTCTCGTCGTCACCCTCGCCGTGGCCGGTCCCTCCGGGGCCCAGCCGGCGCCTATCGTGCTGAAGGCGGGCACGGCCGTGGGCGTATCCAGCCCGCTGAATGACGCCATGACCTTCCTCGACAAGACGCTTCAGGAGAAGAGCAAAGGGCGGATCAAGATCGAGCTGCACATCAACAACTCGATCGCCAAGGGCGAAGCCGCCCACCTGGAAGGCGCCCAGCTCGGTACCATCGACATCGTGGCCATCGGCAGCGCGCCCATCGGCGGCATGTTCGAGCCGACGTATCAGGCCCTCGACCTCCCCTTTCTCTGGGCCTCGCGCGAGCAGGTGTGGAAGGTCATGGACGGACCCTTCGGCCAGGAGCTCTTGAAGAAGATGGACTCCAAGGGTGTCCGGGCCTTCTGCTTCGGCGGCGGCTGGGGCTTTCGAAACATGATGTCCAACAAGCGACCGATCGCCACGCCGGAGGACATGAAGGGGCAGACCATCCGGGTGCAGGAGTCGCCGACCTATATCGCCATGATGAAGGCGCTCGGGGCCAATCCGGTGCCCATGCCCTACGTCGAGGTCTATCTCGCGATGAAGCAGGGCACCATCGACGGCATGGAGCTGCCGTCGTTCTCGCTCACCGCGGACAAGTTCCAGGAGGTGACGAAGTACTACTCGATGACGCGCCATTCCTATCCGCCCATCGTGTGGTTCATGAACATGAAGCGCTACCAGGGCCTCGCCCCCGACCTGCAAAAGGCGGTGGACGATTCGATGAAGGAGACCTGCGTAGCTCACCGGAAGATCGAGGTGGAGCGCGAGAAGCTCGACTTCGAGATCATGCGGAAAGCCGGCGTGCAGATCAACGAGGTGAAGGACATCAAGCAATTCCAGGCACTCATGAAGCCCGCGTATGACAGCGTGGAGAGCAAGGTGGGCAAGGACTTCATGACCAAGCTGAACGGAGCGATCCAGACAGCCGGCAAGTAGCCGGTGCTCCTCCGCGCCGCCGCCAACTGCGTCGAGGGTGTCCTGCTCGTCATGATGATGGTCCTCTGCGCGGACGTCTTCCTCGGCGTGTTCTCGCGATACGTGTTGCACAGCACCTTCACGTGGTACGATGAAATCGCGCGCCTCCTCTTCGTGTGGATCGTGTTTCTCGGAGCGGCGGTGGGGGTCAGGCGCTCCGGTCACTTCCGCCTCCACCTCCTGATCGAGCGCTTCTCTCCGTCGTGGCGGCGGATCGCCGACGCATTCGGTGTGCTGGTCATCATGCTGTTCGGCGGGGTGCTGATCCAGCAGGGATGGAAGCTGGTCGAGCTCGGCCAGTTCCAGCAGACACCGGTCATGGGTCTCTCCAAGGTCTACGTCTACGCCTCGATGCCGGTGGGCGGTGCCCTCGTCATCCTCTACAGCCTGCGGCATCTCTGGCGCGCGGTGACGGGCGCCCCCACCGCCACCCACGGGTCCTGATGGTCGTCCTGACTGCCGTCTCGTTCCTGATCCTGCTCGCCCTCGGTGTGCCCGTGGCTTTTGTCATCGGAGTGTCTGGCTTCATCGGTCTCTGGTGGTCGGGGCAATATCCGCTGACCGTCATCGTGAAGCAGACCTTCGAAGGCGTGGACTCGTTCGTGCTGCTCGCCATTCCGCTCTTCATCCTCGCCGGCGCCCTCATGGAGACGGGCGGCATCGCGGTGCGGCTGGTCAGGCTCGCCCAGGTGCTGGTGGGCTGGGTCCGCGGGGGGCTCAGCATGGCCGTGGTCGTGGCCGAATACATCTTCTCCGGCATCTCGGGCTCGACGGTGGCCGACGTCTCGGCCATCGGCTCGACCATGATCCCGCCCATGCTCAAGGCCGGCTACAGCAAGGAGCAGGCGGTGGCGGTGGTCTCCGCGGCCTCGGCCATGGGCATCCTGGTGCCGCCCTGCATTCTCATGATCGTCATTGCCTCCGTCGCCAATGTCTCGGTGGCCGCGCTCTTCGCCGCGGGCTTTCTTCCCGCCGTGGTCATCGCGCTCGGCATCATGGTCTATATCTGGCTCGACGCGCGGCGGAGCGGCATCGAGGCACGCGCCCACGTGACGCGGGCCGCCATCCGCCACGCCTTTCTCGACGCCGTCATCCCCCTCGGGCTGCCCGCCATCATCTTCGGCGGCATCCTGGGCGGCGCGGTGACGCCGACCGAGGCGGCGGTGCTCGCGGTAGTGTATGCGTTCATGGTGGGGCTCTTCGTCTACCGCGAGATCAAGTGGCGCGACCTGCCCGGCCTCCTCATCCAGAGCGCGGTGGTGACGGCGGCGGTGTGCTTCCTGCTCGGGACGGCGGCGGTGGTGGCGTGGGTGCTCGCGATACAGCAGGTACCCCAGCTCCTCCTCAACGCCATGCTGACCGTGCCCGGCGGCAACGTCGTCTTCCTCGTGCTCACGTCGGTGCTGTTCATCCTCCTCGGGGCCGTCTTGGAAGGTCTCCCCGCCGTGGTCATCCTGCTCCCGACCTTCATGCCGGTGGTGACGCGGCTGGGCATCGACCTCGTGCACTACAGCACGGTGGTGGTGGCTGCCACCGGCATCGGACTCTTCCTGCCCCCCATCGGCGTGGGCTTTTTCATCGCCTGTGGCATCGCCAAGGTGCCCGTCGACCGCGCGAGCGGCGCGATGCTGCCCTACGTCTGGATGATGTGCATCGGCCTGCTCGTGGTCATCCTCTTTCCCTGGTTCACTCTCGTCATCCCGAGAATCCTGAAACTCATCTGATCTGTTGGTCTCAGCGGAGCTTCGCCTGCGGGCTGTCGTAGAAGCGACAGTCACGATCAAGACATCGATAGACGCGCTGGCGGCGCGAGAACAAGACCCCTACCGGATCACCTCATCTGCCCGTGCCAGCAGCGACGGGGGAATCGCCAGCCCGAGCGCTTTCGCCGTCTTCAGGTTGATGATGAAGTCGATCTTCGTCGGCTGCTCCACGGGTAGATCGGCCGGCTTGGCCCCCTTGAGAATCCGATCGATGTACTTCCCGGCACGCGAGCACCCCTCGAAAACGTTGGGTCCGTAGAACAGGAGCGCGCCGTCCTTTGCCGCCCCCGGCTCGCCGGAGAGACTCGGCAGCCGGTGCTTGAGCGCGAGCTGCGCGATCGGGACGTTGTTATGGACGAAGAAGGGACTCTGGGTGCTCATCACCCCCTGGGCACGTCCTGCGACGGCGGCCTCGAAGGCCGCGGGGAGGTCTTCGACCCGCCGCACCTCGATCACCTGGAGCTGAACACCGAGCCGCCGGGCCGCGGCCTCCATGTCCCGCACGACAAGATCCTGTAAACGTCCGGGAAGCCGAAGGATGGCGAACCGCGACGCCTTGGGCACAACCTCCTTGAGGAGCTGCACGCGCTTCGCCATGAGCTCGGGGGTGAAATGGGTGACCCCCGTCACGTTGCCGCCCGGGTGCGCCAGGCTGGCGATGACTCCCGATTCAACCGGGTAGAAGCTCGTCGCCAACACGATGGGGATCGACGTGGTCGCCTCCTTCACGATGGCCGCCGCGGGCCCCGACGCCGAAACGATGAGGTCGACCTTTATCCGGACGAGGTCAGCCGCGAGGCTCGGGAGCAGGTCGGTCTGATCCTTCGCCCAGCGCGGCTCCAGGACGTATGTTCGCCCCTCGGCTTATCCCAGATCGTTGAGGCCACGTCGCAGCGCGCCCACGCACACGGAATCGTTGGGGAAGTCAAGCGAGAGCACCCCGATTTTCGGGACCTTTGCTTGCTGGGTCTCGGCCGCGAGCGGCGCGGCGAGGAGCATCGAACCTGTACCAACCAGGAACGTGCGGCGGTCCATCACTGGATAATCTCGTCTGCCCGCCCCAGCAGCGACGGCGCGATGGTCAGGCCGAGCGCCTTGGCCGTCTTGAGGTTGATGACGAGTTCGAACTTCGTCGCTTGCTGCACCGGGAGATCACCTGGTTTAGCGCCTTTCAAGATCTTGTCCACGTAGGCAGCGGCGCGGCGATAGAGATCTTCACGGTCAGGACCGTAGCTCAGGAGGCCGCCGGCCTCCGCATGCTCTCTCGGCCCGAACATCGTCGGCAGCTTGTACGTCATCGCGAGTTCCGCGAGACGCCTGGCCCCGCCCATGAATAAGGGAGTCGAAAGAACCAAGAGCCCGCCGCTGCGCTCATGGCTGATGGCGGCAAAGGTGCTGTCGAACTCCGTCGCGCTGCGCACGGCCAGAGTCTGAAGCCGGAGTCCCAGTGCCTGGCTCGTGGCCTCCACGGCCTTTACGCCAGGTCCATGCGACGGCGTGGCAGGGTCCCAGACGACGGCAACCCGCGCGAGCCCGGGAACGGCCGCCTTCAGCAACTCCAGGCTCTTGGCCATTGTCTCGCTCATGATGATGGTGAGTCCCGTGATGTTGGCACCCGGCCGCGCGAGGCTGGCCACGTGGCCGCTGCCGATGGGGTCCGCGTGGCTCGCGAAGACGATGGGTATCGTTGAGGTCGCTCGCTTGGCCGCCCCCGTGTAGATGGAAGTCGGCGCAACAATGACATCGACCTTGAGCCGGACCAGCTCCTCCGCCAGACCGGGGAGCCGATCGAACCGTCCCTCGGCCCAGCGGTATTCGACGACGATGTTTTGCCCCTCGACCCAGCCCAGGTCGCGTAGCCCTTGGCGAAAACCCTCGAGGGCATGCGGCCACACGGCTGGACTGTCCCACAGGAAACCGATGCGGTAGACCTTCCCGGCCTTCTGGGCCTCTGCGGGGAGCGGCGTGGCGAGGAGCATCACGCTCGTGCCCACGAGGAACGTTCGCCGATCTATCACTGGATTACCTCATCTGCTCGGCCGAGCAGTGACGGCGGAATCGTGAGCCCGAGCGCCTTGTGAGCGGATCCATGGCGAGCGGATACACGGCCTCGGGCGAGCGGGTCGGGTTCATGGTACCGGCCCTCCTTACAGGCTGGGCGCGAGTCTAGCAGAGGCGGTACATCCCTGGCGACCGAAGTGGATGGCTCCGGGTGTGACGAGCCAGTCCCGACCGATGTTGGATCGAACCTGAGGAGGCGGGAAAAGGAGATTTCCGTGTTCTTTTGCTCGGGGTTTCCGTAGGCACGACCCGAACAGACCGCCGCGCTCGGAGCGCCCGAGGCAAAGGCCGGCTTCTCGATGCGGTCAGGGCAGAGCTGGTATCAGGTCGCGGCCCGCGCGAAATTCGATCGTCGAGTCTGCGAAATCGTCACCTACCGGCTCAAACGGCCACCCAGATGGGTGGCGAGGAAGGCCTCGATGACGGCCGTGAAGGAGCGGCGGTTCGCCACCCGCCCGAAGCCATGCCCTTCGTCCGCATAGTAGACGTACGTGACGGGAATGCCGCGGGTCTGCATGGCCGCCACGATCTGCTCCGACTCCGACGGCTTGACGCGCACGTCATTGGCGCGGGCAGAATGGGGAACTGATTTATTGACCAGTAGACTGAAGTCCGCGAGAATCAGGACACAGGCGGATAGCTCAGGTGGAAGAGCGCGGCCCTTACACGGCTGAGGTCGCAGGTTCGAGCCCTGCTCCGCCTACCAATTATTCCTGGAAGAGGCAGGCGCCCACGCAGGTATGCCGCCCCACTCCCGCCGCGCGCACCCGCCTCAGTCGAGCATCAGCACCGCCGTGGCTTCGACCTCTGAAGTCTTGATGTCGGCGAGCGCCCGGTTCGCCTGTTCGAGGCGATAACGGGTGACATGCGGGCGGATCGGGATGGCTGCGGCCTCGGCGAGAAGCGCCTCGCCGTCCTCGCGGGTGTTGGCCGTCACGCTCTGAAGGGTCTTCTCCCAGAAGAGGTGTGGCTCGTAGGCCATGGCGGGCAGATCGGTCATGTGGATGCCGGCGAGCGCCGCCGTGCCGCCCTTGTCGAGATCGCGCAGGGCGATGGGCACGAGCGCGCCTACGGGAGCGAAGACGATGGCGGCGTCGAGCTTGATGGGCAGGGGATCGCCCGGCGCTCCCGCCCAGGCGGCACCGAGTTCGAGGGCGAGTCGCCGACGGACGGGCTCGCGGGTGGCGACGTAGACGGCGCAGCCCCAGTGCCGAGCCATCTGCAGCGTGATGTGGGCCGAAGAGCCGAAGCCGTAGAGCCCGAGGCGGCCGCCTCGGGGCACCCGGCTCCGCCTGAGCGCGCGATAGCCGATGATGCCGGCGCAGAGGAGCGGCGTGGCCTCGGCATCGTCGAACGGAGATGGAATGGCATAGGCGAAGGCTTCTGGGACGCAGGCATACTCGGCGTAGCCGCCATCGTGGGTCCAGCCCGTATAGGTCGAATCCGCGCAGAGATTTTCTCGGCCGTCGGCGCAGAAGCGGCAGTGACCGCAGGTGGAGCGGAGCCAGGCGATCCCGATGCGGTCACCGATGCCGAATCGCGTGGCGCCCGGCCCGAGGGAATCCACCGTGCCCACGACCTGATGCCCAGGGATCAGGGGCAGGCGCGGCTGACTGAGGTCGCCCTCGATGACATGCAGGTCGGTGCGGCACGCGCCGCAGGCCCGCACCCGCATCCGCACTTCTCCCGCCCCCGGCTCGGGCATGGGCCGGTCAGTCGATACGAGAGGCGAAGTCTCGATGGCGGCCGGAGCGGACAGCACCATGGCACGCATGCGTGGGAGCCCTACGTGTTCAGCTCGTCCGCCGTGGCGAGCGCGGCAGGCGGAGCGGAGAACTGCGGGCGGGCCAGAGCAGCGTTCATCATGGATCGCCGAAATCGCAATGGGAAGCATACCTCAGACGGGGCACTTGCGAGTCCGACGCGTGACGGAGTAGGCTTGGGGCGGCTCGGGCCCAGAGTGGTGCCGACAAGGCGCGGGTCATCGCTGGTGCAGGCCGGGCTCTATCAGCCCGGCCTTTTCTCACGCTACCTGCAGGAGGTGATATGGCAGAGCTCACCCGGCGCTACATCGTCATGCAGATGGCGACCGAAGGGCCCTTCGACATCCGGGATGCCGACGCTCCCTTCGTGCTCAAGCCCTGGAAGGACCCGGCGGCTCTCCAGGCCCTTCGGGCCTATCGCGATCACTGCTACGAAGACCTTGCCCGGGACCTCGAACAGTGGATCGAGGCCATCGAAATGGGACCGCAGGTACGGGGCGGGGTGGGCTTGCGCAATGAGCAGGCGCAGGCCATCCGGCGCAAGCCGGTCATGAAAGCCAAGGCTAAACCGAAACCAAAGGCGAAGGCAGGCAAGTCACTGAAGAAGAAGGTCAAGCGCCGCTCGTGAGCCACCCTTCCGCTCAGATCGCCGACTGGATCAGGTCCTCCCGGCGGACCGTGGTCTTCACGGGAGCCGGCATGAGCACCGAGTCCGGTATTCCGGACTTCCGCAGTCCCGGCGGCGTCTGGGATCGCTTCGATCCGAACGAGTTCACCTTCCAGAACTTCGTAGGCTCTGAAGCGGGGCGCCGGCGTTACTGGGAGCTCGGCCGCTTGGTCTACCCCGTCATCAGACGCGCCGAGCCCAATCCCGGCCACCAAGCCCTCGTCACCCTGTGGCGATTGGGCCTCCTCGACTGCGTCATCACCCAGAACATCGACAACTTGCATCAGCGGGCGGGCCTGCCCGCGGAGCGGGTCATCGAGCTGCACGGCAATGCCACGCGAGCGCGCTGCCTCACGTGCGAGCGGCCCTACGATCGCGCGGAGATCCAGGACTGGCTCGAGGCGGGTGTGCAGGTGCCGGGGTGCGCGCCTCCCTGCGGTGGCGTCATCAAGCCGCGCACGGTGATGTTCGGGGAGGCCATGCCGCGCGAGGAGACGGAGGAGGCGGAGCGCCGCGCCCGCGCCTCGGATCTCTTCATCGTCGTCGGCTCCTCGCTCGTGGTGTATCCGGCCGCCCAGATGCCCGTGTACGCCAAGCGGGCGGGGGCGCGACTCGTCATCGTCAACCGCACCCCGACGCCGCAGGACGCCGAAGCCGAGCTTCTCATCGCCGACAGCGCGGGCACGGTGCTGTCCAGTGTGGCCGCGCTCGTCGTGGGCCGCCAGACCGTCACGTAGTCCTATCAGGAGCCTCGCATGCCCATCGTCGTGAGCGATGCCGCCCAGCGCCTCGTCAAGAACCGCTCGGTCAAAGAGGTGGCGGCACCGCTGTCCGAGAGCGCGCCGGACCTGACCCTGGAGCAGGGCTATGCCATCCAGCGAGCGCTCGAGGGGGCCCTCTGCGACGGTGGAGACCGTGTCGTCGGCTGGAAGGCCGGTTTCACCAACGCGGCGCTGCAGGAGAGCTACGGGGTGCACGAGCCCGTGCTGGGCTTTCTCCTCGCCTCCGGGGTCTTCGGCAGCGGCGACGCCGTCCCCATCTCGCGATTCGTCAGCATCGGGCTCGAGGTGGAGATGGGCTTCGTCATGGGCGCCGATCTGTCCGGGCCCGGCGTGACCCCCGCGTCCGCGCTCCTCGCGGTGGAGGGCGCGATGCCCTGCTTCGAGCTCATCGACTTCCGGCTGTCGGGCAAGCCGCGCGGCACGGACATCGTGGCCGACGACGTCTACGCCAACGCCATCGTGCTCGGCGGCCCGCTCACGCCGGTGAGCGGGCTCGACCTATCGCTCGAGGGCGTGGTGTACGAGGAGAACGGGCAGCGCGTCGCCACCGCGACAGCTGCGGAGGTCATGGGCAACCCGCTCAACTCGCTGACCTGGCTGGCCAATGCCCTCGGCCGTCTGGGCGGCAAGATCCGAGTAGGTGACGTGGTCCTGACCGGCTCCATCTCCAAGGTTTTCCGTCCCAAGGTGGGCGACGCCGTCCGCGCCTCCTTCACGCGCATCGGCTCCGTCTCGTGTCGCTTCGTGTAGGCCCCGCCTCTCACCCTGCCTTCCCCCGAGCAGGGAGAGGGAGACCTCCCATCAGCCATCCGGAGGTAATGTAGATGTCGACCGTGCTCTACGAACAGACGGGCAAGATCGTCACCGGCGGGCTGCGTCTCGAAGCCTTCCTCTCGGCTACGCTGCGCGGGACCGAAGACGCGGTGGAAGGCCCCCAGGCATTCGCGGAGAAGCGGAAGCCCAGCTTTCAGGCACGCTAGGGTGGACCTGGCCGAGTTGAAGCGGCGGCTCGACGCGGGACTCAGCCGACGGCCCCGGCACGAGGCGAGCCGCAGCGACCTCATCTCGGCGGCCGTGCTCCTGCCCGTGACGGCGGGGCCGGCCGGATCGGACGGACCGCATATTCTCTTCAGCAAGAAATCGGCCGAAGTACCGCATCATAAGGGGCAATTCGCATTCCCCGGCGGCATCGTGGAGGAGCAGGACGGCTCGCGCGTGGAGACGGCGCTACGCGAAGCGTGGGAGGAGATCAGATTACCCGCGGACGCGGTCGAGGTGCTGGGGCTGCTGGACGATACGGAGACGCGGGCCACCCCGTTCGTGATCACACCGGTGGTGGGCATCGTGACGCGGCCCGTAGTCTTCCAGCCCGACGGGCGCGAGATCGAGCGCGTGCTGGAGGTGCCGCTGGAGACGCTGCGGGACCCCGCCATCTTCCGCACGGAGCTCTGGGAGCGGGGAGGCGAGCCGCACCCGGTGCACTTCTACGACGTATCGGTCGAGGACATCATCTGGGGCGCGACGGCGCGCATCCTGAAGCAGTTCCTGGACATCGTCGACGGCCGCGAGGAAGCGGCGTGACCTACGAAACCCTCCTCGTCGACGTGACGGACGGAGTCGCCTCGCTCACCCTGAACCGCCCCGACGTCCGCAACGCGCTCAGCGCAACGCTGATCCGCGAGCTCGAGCAGGCTCTGGTGACGCTCGAGGCGGACGCCGAGGCGCGGGTGGTCGTGCTGGCCGGGGCGGGGGACAAGGCCTTCTGCGCCGGCGCCGACCTCAAGGGCGTCGGCGATCGAGGCACCACGCTGCAGGCGCGCGAGGCCTTTGGCGGGCTGGCGCGCGTCCTCGAGTACATGGCGCGCATGCGGACACCGCTCATCGCCAAGGTGCACGGCTACGCGCTGGCCGGAGGGTGCGGGCTCGCGGCCGGCTGCGACATCGTGGTCGCGGCGGAGGAAGCGATCTTCGGGCTGCCCGAGATCAAGATCGGTCTTCTGCCCCTCATCGTCATGGCGCCGATCCTTCGTAGCGTGGGACGCAAGCGGGGCATGCTGATGATCCTCGCGGGCGAGCAGGTGAGCGCGCGCGAGGCGTACGAGATGGGGCTGGTGAGTCGCATCGTGCCTGGGTCGGAGCTCGCGCCCATGGTCGACGCGCTGGCGCGGACCCTGGCCGGTCTCTCGCCCACCGCGCTCGGGCTGGCCAAGGAGGCGGCGGCCACCTCGACCGGCATGGAGTATGGGGCCGCGCTCCGGTACCTGCGCGAGCTGATCACCCTCGTCGCCCTGTCCGATGACGCGCGTGAAGGCATCAAGGCCTTCTTCGAGAAGCGCGCGCCGAACTGGACGGGGCGCTAGGTCGGGAGGACACGTCTTGATCTTCCACCGGTGGGGAGCGGTTCTGGTCCTGGCCACGATGGCCGCGTGGGCGGAGCCGGTGGCGGCCCAGCCGAAAGAGCTGCCGGCGACGGTGGTCACCCTGACGGGCAAGGCGGAGTGGTTCAAGAAGGGCGATACGAAGTGGAACCCGGCCGACCTGCGGGATCGGCTCAACGAAGGCGACGGTGTCCGCACCGGTCCCGGCGTGCGGGCTGCTCTCCGGACGGTGGGCGGCAACGCGATCCGACTGGCCGCGCTGACCCAGGTTTTTCTCGTTCCCCCTCCGCCGGGAGGCCTCGACCCGCAACCGGTGCGCGTGCGGCTGGATCGCGGGTGGCTGTGGGTCGCGGTGACGCCAGGCATTCACGCCCACGCGCCCCTGGAGGTGATCGCAGGGCCGGCCCGGGTGGCCGTGCGGGACGGCGGCGTCAGCTTCCGACTCAATCGCGACGGCTCGGTGCTGGTGCGCACCCATCACGGGCTCGCCGTCGTCGGGAGCGCGGACCGGAGCGGCAGCTGGGAGCGAAGCCTGCCCGAAGAGCTGGAGATGCTCGTGCCGCCGTCGGGCCCACCCCTCGAGAACCGCAAGATCACCCGCGATCTGGCGGAGAGCAACTGGGCCGTCTGGAACGAAGAGCAGGACTATGTCGCCTATGGCGGCAAGCTGCCCCAGCGGTGAGGAAGGGAACCTGCCGGGTGGAGCGGACGTTTGGAGGGCTGCCGTGACCAGCGTGATCTTGGCCGTCCTGCTGCTCCTGGGCTCCTCCGCGGTCGCCGCGGCCGCGGATCCGGCCCAGCTCGCCCGAGGCAAATACATCTTTGGCGCCGCGGGCGGCTGCGGCTGTCACACCGAGCCCAAGGGCGTCGTCAATGCCGGGGGGCGGAAGTATGACGGCCCCTTCGGCACCGTGTATGCGAGCAACATCACTCCCGACACGAAGACGGGCATCGGAGGCTGGACGGACGAGCAGATCATCACCGCGATCCGCCTCGGCCGGCGGCCCAATGGCGAGCGGATCCTCCCCGTGCACCCGTTCACCTCGTTCAACGGCATGGCCGAGGACGACCTCAAGGCGCTGGTGGCATTCCTGCGAAGCGTGCCGCCGGTGAGCCGGCCCAACACGCCGAAGAAGATCACCATCCCGATGTTCGAGAGCGTCTTTCTCCCCGCGTGGCTCATGACCTTCGCCGCCAGAGAGACGCCGCCACCCGCGGCGCCGGTGTCGGGGGTGGCGCGGGGCGAGTATCTCGTCCGTGCGGTCGGGCACTGCGGCGAGTGCCATACGCCGCGGTCGGCCATGACCATGGCCGTCGACAACTCGCGCGTTCTCGCGGGCAATCCCAAAAAGACGGGACCCGAAGGGCAGGCGGCGCCCAATATCACGCCGGACAAGGGGACGGGCCTCGGCGATTGGACCGAGGAGCAGATCGCGACGTATCTCGGGACCGGCAACCGGCCCGATGGCGATGTCGCCGGCGGCCTCATGGGCGAGTCGATCCAGGGGACCCTGGCCGGCTACCGGGACATGACGCAGGCGGATCGCCAGGCTATCGCGCGGTACCTCAAGAGCATTCCCGCGGTCAAGAACAAGATCGAGTAGGGGCAGGACCCACCACGCCACGAGGAGGCGACATGACCGGCCGAGCGACGTTGCGCCGCAGCATCATGATGATCGTGCTGGCTGCGGCGACCACGACTGCCTGCATCACGGGCTCGGCGCCGAGGATGGTCGGCACCGGCGACGTCGTGACCGATCGCCAGCGGATCATGAGGCTGCAGGACGCGCAGATGACGGAGATCAAGAACAAGGTCAAGGCAGGCAACATCGAAGGCATCGCCACCAATGCCGAGGTGCTGGCCATCACCTCGTTGCAGATCACGTCGCTGTTCCCCGAGGGCTCGCTGACGGACAAGTCCAATGCCAAGCCCGAGATCTGGGTGCGCTGGGGCGAGTTCGAGGCCACCGCCAAGAACATGACGATCTGGTCCGAGCGGCTGCGCGACGCCGCCAAGAACAAGGATCAGAAAGCCGTGGCGGATGTCCTGAAGGACTACAACCGCGTGACGTGCCTCTCCTGCCACGACACGTTCAGCAAGCCACTCCCACGCTCCTGACGCGGGGAAGCGGGCCGGCGGTCCCCGCGACTCAGGGCCACCACAGATAGAGGAAGCGGGGCCCCGAGCCGCTCACCAGCGCCGTCAGCTGCTGCAGCGACGCGTCCACCCCCGGGGTCGGCGCCGGGGCGGATGAGTAGTAGTTGGCGCGGTACTCCTTGGGCCGGTGATACATGATGACGCGCGCCTCGGTGATACCGGCGGCCTTGCGGGCGGCCGCCACCGCGTCCTCCATGTAGCCGATCTCGTCCACGAGGCCGAGCGCCTTCGCCTGCTCCGCGGTGTAGATGCGGCCGTCGGCGGCGGCGCGGACCTTGTCCTCCGGCAGCTTGCGCGACCGCACGATCAGGCTCACGAAGCGGCCGTACATCTGGTCGATCACCGACTGGAAGATCACGCGCTCTTGCTCCGTCAGGGGACGGAACGGGGAGCCGGCGTCCTTCAACGCGCCCGACTTGATGGCGAGGGGGGCCACCCCGATCTTCTCCATCAGCCCCTGGGCGTTGATGGTGAGCATCACGACCCCGATGCTGCCGGTGACCGTGGTGGGCAAGGCCATGATGGTGTCGCCGGCCAGCGCCGCGTAGTAGCCTCCGGAGGCGGCCACGTCCATCATGATCGCGACCACGGGCATCTTGTGGCGGGTCTTGAAGACGTCGACCTCACGATAGATGAGATCGGAGGCGGTGATGGTGCCGCCCGGACTGTTGATGCGCACGATGAGCGCCTTGACGTTTTCGTCCTCTCCTGCCTTCTGCAGCTCTTCCCGCACCCGGGCCACGATGGGTACCCGGGGCGGCGGCGAGCCCAGCACCACGCCGCCCGCCTCGTCCGCGAGCACGCCCGAAATATCGAGGAGGAGGATCTTGCTCTTGCCTTCTCCCTCGACCGTCTCCTCCCGAAGGGGTCGGATGCGGGGCTGAAGCTCGATGTCGATGAGGGAGCAACCCTGGAAGATGAACACGGCGGAGATGAGCGCGGCGAGCATTCGCATGTGCGAAGTATACCTTGCGGGCGACACTCCCCTCGACAATCGCCACCATGCTCGAGAACGCGATCGGCATCGACGACATCCGGGCGGCGGCCGCCCGTCTTCAGGGGCGCATTCACCGGACGCCCGTCATCACCGGGCGCTCCTTCGACGAGCGCGGCGGCCACACCGTGTTCTTCGAGTGCGAGAACCTGCCGCGGGCGGGCGCCTTCAGGCAGCTGACGCCGCCGGGGGCGGCGGCTCCTACCGGCGGTGATACTCCGGTATGACCTGCTCGGCGGCGAGGGCGAGCTGATCGAGCATGTGCTCGGGTGGGCAGAGAGGGCGCAGGATGAACTTCGAGCCGCCGCCCTTGGCATATTCCTCGATGCGGGAGGCGAGCACGTCGACCGGACCGAAGGCGGTGCAGGCGCGCATGGTCGTCTCGTCCACGCGGCCGCGCGGAACATGGGGCTGGGCCAAGGCGAACGCGTCGGCCTCGCTCGCCGCCACCGTGTAGTTGATCAGCGTGCCGAAGTGATCCTCGGGCACCTGGCGCTTCTCCGCCGCGGCCAGTTCCTGCACCTTTTGGACGCCGACGCGAAACTCCTCGGGCGTGATGAAGGAAGGAATCCACCCGTCGCCGAGGCGCGCTGTGCGCCTCTGGGCCGCCTCGCTCTTTCCGCCGATCCAGATGGGCGGGGGACTCTGCCACGGCTTGGGGAAGATAGTCACGCGGTCGAGCTTGAAGAACTCCCCCTGGTATGACACTTCGTCCTCCGTCCAGAGGAGGCGCAGGACACGGATCGCCTCGTCGGTGCGCCGGCCGCGCTCCTTGAAGGGCACCCCCGATGCGTCGAATTCCCGGGGCAGCTCGACCCCCACCCCGACCGCGGGAAAGAGCCGCCCGCGCGAGAGCCAGTCGATCGTCGCCATCTCCTTGGCCGCCACCACCGGGGTGCGATAGGGCAGCACGAGCACGCTCGGCCCGAACTTCAGCTTCTGCGTGCGGGCAGCGATCGCGGCGAGGGACGTCATGACTTCGGGGACGGGCAGAGGAGAGGACAGGCGGTCCGAGAGCCAGATCGAATCGATGTCGCTTTTCTCGCAGAACTCGGCCAGATCGAAGAGGAGCTGCCCGCTTTCCCGGCCCGCCGGCCACGGACCCGGCATGATGCCCACGCGGTATTTGATTCCCATGGGGCCGCATCCTACGCGCCCCCTTCCGAGGGGTCAACTGCTTGACATGCCTGTGCGGGCCGGTCAAGTTACTATTCATGGATCCACGGGCGGAAAGCGGATCGGAGTCCGCGCCTGACGAAGGAGTCGCTCCGGCCACAGAGCGTCGGCGCAATCCGCGAGTGCACGTGCCGTGGCCGGTCATTGTGCGGGACGCGGACGGTGCGGTCGTCACGGGCGAGGTCATCGATGTGAGCCTCTCCGGTATGAAGCTTCGGGTGGACGCGCAGATGGTCGTGGGGGGTGACGTGACGATTCACGTGACCTTGCCCCGCGGGGCGGGCGATATCGAGGTTCCGGCTCAGGTGATCCGGCGTGATCCTGAAGGCATAGGTGTGGCATTCGGCGGGCTGCCGGCCGCACACGCGGACCGCTTCAAGCCGTTCGTGCCCACCTGGGATCTCCGCCGCCGCGCCGAGCGCGTGAGCATCGAGCTGCCCATTCAGATCGACGGGCATGACTTCGCGACCACGGGCCACACCGTGGATCTTTCCATCGTGGGTGGGCGTGTCACCACCGAGGAGCCCTTGAGACCCGGAAGCCTGGTCGCGGTCATCCTCACGCCGAAAGATGGGAGCGGGCCGATGCGGATCCGCGCGGTGGTGTGGGAAGGGAGTGCGCGGGGCGCCGTGCTCGTGTTCGTCAATCTCTCAACGGCTGACTTCGTGCGCCTGCGTACGTACGTGGACTCGCTCCTCGTCCAACGTCCCTGACTTCGCGCCGGATCTCCCGAGAACCGCATTGACTCGATCAGCGCCCGCCCGTAGAATGAACCGCGGTTCAGTCATCAGTCATGCGTGATCCAGACAAGCCCCAGCAGATCATCGAAGCTGCCGTGCGGGTTTTCGCCCGCAAGGGTTACTACAACTCCCGCGTATCGGACATCGCACGCGAGGCGGGGATCGCCGCGGGCACGATCTATCTCTACTTCAAGACCAAGGACGACATTCTCGTCACCCTCTTTCGAGACAAGATGGCGGAGTTCGTCGACTCGCTGCGCAAGGCGATTGCCGACGAGCCCCACGCGGCCAGCAAGGTTCGGACGCTGGTGCGGCTGCATTTCAGCCTGCTCGAAGAGGATCCGGAGCTGGCCGAGGTGCTGCAGGTGGAACTGCGCCAGGGGCACAAGTTCTTCCGTGGCGCTTCCGGCCAGGAGATCGGCGCCTACTTTGCGCTGATCCGCTCCGTCCTCGACGAAGGCGTGGGCGAGGGGCGCTTCCGCTCGAGCCTGTCCGTCAAAGTCGCCACCAAGATGCTGTTCGGAGCTATGGACCAGATGGCCACGTCGTGGGTCCTCGGGAAGCGCGGCTACCGGCTCGCGGACACCGCCGACGCCGTCGCCGAGATCTTCCTGCAGGGCGTGGCCGCGACAACCTCATAGGAGATCCTGATGCCGTACGAGACCATGAACGTGAGCCGCGAGGAATCCTTCGCGGTCATCTCCCTGAATCGCCCGCCCGCCAATGCCATCAGCGAGACGCTGATCAAGGAGCTGAACGCCGCGCTGTCCGAGCTGGAGCCGGACCCCGCCGTGAAGTGCCTGATCATCACGGGGGCGGGGGACAAGATCTTCTGCGCCGGCGCCGACCTGGGCTCGGCCTTCGCGGGGCCCGACGTGGGGTCCTTTCTCCGCTTCGGCAACTCCGTCCTGCGCCGCATCGAGCGCTTCCCGAAGCCCATCATCGCCGCCATCAATGGTCATGCCCTGGGCGGCGGATGCGAGATCTCGATGGCCTGCCATATCCGCATCCTGAAGGAGACGGCGCGGATGGGACAGACCGAGTCGAACCTGGGCATCATTCCCGGATTTGGCGGGACCCAGCGATTCCCTCGACTGATCGGCCGGGGCCTCGCTCTCGAGCACCTCATCCTGGGCACGCAGATTTCCGCCCAGGAGTGCTACCGGATCGGTTTCGTCAATCGCCTCGCCAAGGAAGGCGAGACCCTCAACGACGCCAAGGCCCTGGCGCGGGAGATCGTCAAGCGGCCGCCCATCGCCTCCCGCCTCATCATCGAGGCGGTCGACGACGGCATTCAGGCGCCCATCGACCACGCCATCGAGATCGAGGTGCGCGCCTTCGAGAAGGTCCTCAAGACGGAAGACGCGGGCGAGGGTATCCAGGCCTTCTTTCAAAAGCGCCCGGCCGAATTCAAGGGCAGATAGCATGGATCTCGGCATCAAGGGCCGGGTCGCTCTCGTCACGGGCGGCGCGCGAAGCCTCGGCAAGGCGGACTGCCTCGCCCTGGCCGGCGAGGGCTGCAAGATCATCGTGCTCGACCTGAACGCCGAGGGCGCCACCGCGACCGCCGCGGAGATCGCGGGCCAGGGCGGCTATGCCCGCGGCTACGAAGCGGACATCACCGATCGCGGCCGGCTCGCGGAGGTCGTCGACAAGGCCCAGAGCGAGGTCGGCCCCGTCGACATCTGTGTCAACAATGCGGGCATCATCTACACGATGGGACAGCTCAAGGACATGCAGGATGCCGATTGGGACATGAACCTCCAGGTCAACCTGACGGGCACGTACAATGTCACCAAGGCGGTCTTCGGAGGCATGCGGGAGCGCAAGTGGGGACGTATCATCTGCATGGCGTCGATCGCCGGACTCATGGGCGGCTTCGGCCAGACGGCGTATGCCACGGGGAAAATGGGATTGATAGGCTTCGCACGGTCCGTGGCGCTCGAGGGCGCCCGTTACAATGTCACGTCCAACGTCATCGCGCCCGGCATCATCGGACCGAACGCGAACCTGTCGCCCATGTACGAGCGCATGGTCAAGCGCGTGGCCATGCAGGCGGAGGGCCAGCCTGAGGATGTCGCGAGCGCGATCACCTTCCTGTGCTCGGAGCGCGCGCGCTACATTACCGGCGCGGTGCTGACCGTGACGGGGGGGATGGACCTGTTCACCTTCTAGAAACCTCAGAGAGGAGCGACTATGCCGACCGTAAAAGAGACCTTCGACCTGATGCCGACCAAGTTCAAGGCCGCCAACGCCGCGGGGGTCAACAAGACCATTCAGTACGAAATCAGCGGTGATGGCGGAGGAACCTGGCACGCCGCCATCAAGGATGGCACGTGTACCGTCAATTCGGGCCCGGCCCCGGCCGCGGACCTGACCGTGACCATGGCGTCGAGCGACTGGCTCGACATGATCGGCGGCAAGCTCAACGGCCAGATGGCCTTCATGTCCGGCAAGCTCAAGCTCAAGGGCGATATGGGGCTGGCCATGAAGCTCGGCAGCCTCTTCCAGGCCTAGCCGCGACTGACCCCCTCTCCTCCGAGTGCCAGAATTTGCCCCGGTGGGGAGGGTCGGGGACCCGATTTTCTTGACGCGAAGCGTCAGTACAGCGTACGATAGCGATTGAGTCTGGGATTACACGCCCAACGAGGAGCGGATGAAAGACGAACTGTTCACGATGACGCCGGATATGCCGGCCATGTCGCCGGAGATGCTGGCCCGCTGGCAGGAAGAGCTGCGGCGCAACAAGCTCCGCATGAAGCACTTCAGCGAGATGGTCTTGAATCCCACGGAGCCGGAGGTCGGTCTCACGCCCCGCGAGGAGATCTACCGCAAGGGCAAGTCACGGCTGTGGCGCTACGCCTCCAAGCGCACCCACAAGACACCGCTCCTCTTCGTTCCCAACCTCGGCATCAGCCGCCCCTACATCTTCGACCTCATGCCCAAGGGCTCGTTCATCCAGCACATGACCGAGCAGGGTTTCGACTTCTACCTGGTGGACTGGGGTGTCTTCGGCCCCGAGGACAATGACCTGACCCTCGAGTACGCGGTGACGAAGATCCTCCCGCGGATGGCGCGCAAGGCGCTCGAGAGCTCCGGGGCGAAGGAGATGTCGGTGCTCGGATACTGCATGGGCGCCCCGCTTTCGATCTCCTGGCTCGCGAGCACGCCCGAGTTCCCCGTGAAGAACTTCATCGACATGGCGGGGCCTATCGATTTCAGCCAGGTCGGCCTCTTCGGACTCTGGCTCGATGCCCGCTACTTCGACGTGGACAGGTTCGTGGACACGCTGGGGGCCATACCGGCCGACATGGTCAAGATGGGTTTCAAGCTGCTCAAGCCCACCATGGACCTCTCGACGAACATCAACCTCTGGTGGAACCTCTGGAATCCCGAGTACGTGGCGGGGTTCAACGCGCTCAACAAGTGGGCGAACGAGTACCTGCCGTTTCCCGGCGAGTTCTTCCGGCAATGGGTGAAGGAGTACTACCAGCAGAACCGGCTCTACCGGGGTGAGCTCACCATGGGAGGCCGGCCGGTGAGGATCGGGAGCATTCGCTGCCCCGTCCTCGCCGTGGGCGCCAAGGAGGACAATATCGCCCCGCCCGGCTGCGTGAAGCCGCTCATCGGTGCGGTGTCGAGCACGGACAAGGAGTACGTGGAGCTTCCCGGCGGGCACATCTCCCTCATCGCGGGACGAGGCGCGTCGGTGCACTGCTGGCCCAAGGTGTCGAGCTGGCTGGCCGCGCGGTCGTAAGGAGGAAACAGACGATGGCCGATAATACGGGCACCCAGCAGCTCTTCGACATGTGGAAGAAGCAGGTGGACGAAGGGACGCAGGCCTGGCTCAAGATGGCAGGGCAGGGACAGGCCCCCGATCCGCAGGCTTTCTGGCGGCCGTTCATGGACCAGGGCATGCAGGCCTGGTCGAAGGTCATGACGCAGGGCACGGCATCGCCCGACCTGATGGCCCAGTGGAAGCAGTTCCTCGATCAGTGGATCGCGGCGTGGTCGAAGGTGCTCGAGCAGGCCATGGGCACGGAGAACTTCGCCCAGGCCATGGGCAAGCAGCTCGAGGGCTTCCTCAACGTCTCCTCGCCGGTGAAGAAGGCCGCCGAGCAGCAGATCGAGGCCGGACTCGCCACCATGGGCCTGCCCTCGCGCACCCAGGTGATCGGGCTCGCCAAGCAGATGGCGGGCCTCGAGGACAAGATCGAGGGGGTGGAGGATCGCATCGACGCGGTGCTCGCCCGGCTCGATAGCATGGCCGCCGCCACCAAGAAGGAGCGCGAATGATCGGACTCACGGTCGAGGACATCCACGTGGGGGACAGCGCGCAGGTCGTGCGGCGCGCGACGGATGATGACATCGCATCGTTCGTGGACGCGGTGGGCGACTACAATCCCATCCACTCCGACCGGGGATACGCGGCCACCACGATGTTCAAGGAACCCATCGCGCCGGGCATCTGGACGGCGGGACTGATCTCGGCCGTGATCGGAACCCGCCTGCCTGGTCCGGGCGCCATCTACCTGTCCCAAGAGCTCAAATTCCTCAAGCCGGTGCTCTTCGACGATGTGGTCACGGCCCGGGTCGAGGTGATCGAGGTCCTGCGCGAGCGCAATCGCATGCGCCTCAAGACCGTCTGTACCAACCAGCGCGGAGAGGAAGTGCTCACGGGCGAGGCGCTCGTGATGCCGTCCAGGGTGCCCGTGGCGTACGAGGAGCGCTCGCGGCAGGGGGCGGGCGCGTTCGCCCTGTGGGCGCTCGGCCCGTGGGCGTGGGCGGCCCAGGGCACGGCGATACTCGGGATGCTGGGGCTCTCGACCTTGAGCGCTCTCACCGGGGCCACCGCGGCCGAGAAGAGCTGATCGGCAGGCGAGCCGGTCCCCCGCCTCGCTACATGAAGAGCCCGCCGTTGATGGACAGCTCCGCGCCGGTGATGTAGTCGCCGTCGCTCGAGCAGAGATACACGCAGGCCCGCGAGACCTCGTCGGCCTTCCCGAAGCGACCCATGGGGATCTGACCGAGCAGCTTCTGCTGCACCTTCTCGGGGATCCCGGAGATCATCTCGGTCTCGATGAAGCCGGGCGCCACCGCATTGATCGTGATGCCTTTGGCGGCGAGCTCCTTGGCGAGAGACTTGGTGAGGGCGGCCACCCCGGCCTTGGACGCGGCGTAATTGGCCTGACCGAAGTTCCCGATCTGGCCGATGACCGAGGTGATGTTGACCACACGGCCCCACCCCTGCATGATCATCTGATCGATGAAGACCTTGGTGCAGTTGAACACGCCGTCGAGATTGATGGCGAGGACCTTGCGCCAGGAGGCGTGGTCCATCTTGACGAAGGTCTTGTCGGAATTGATGCCGGCATTGTTGATGAGGATGTCGAGGTGGCCGAACTCTCTGAGCACGTCCTGCGCCATGCGGAACGTGTCGGGAAAATCCGCCACGTCGGCCTGGGCGAGCATGGCCTTGCGGCCCATCTTGTTGATCAGCTCGACGACCTGTTTGGCCTGCCCTTCGCTCGAGACATAGTTGACCGCCACGTCCGCGCCTTCCTGAGCGAGAGCCAGCGCGATCGCGCGGCCGATGCCGCGCGAGGCGCCCGTCACGAGAGCCGTGCGTCCCTTGAGCTGCATGCGTCGCCTCCTCCGTGAGATCGATCGCGCATCCGAATTGAAGCGTGAGTATAGCAGCGCCACTGGCCGCCTGCTTGAGACGGTTGACGCGGGGTGTTAGACTCGCGCCATGGCGTACGTCATCAAGCGTTATTCGAACCGGAAGCTCTACGACACGCAGGAGAGCCGCTACGTCACCCTCGAAGAGCTCGAGGAGCTGATCCGCGCGGGCAAGGAAATCTCGGTGGTGGACGTCTCGACGGGGGAAGACCTCACCTCGGTCACCCTTGCCCAGATCATCCTCGAGAACGAGCGAAGCCATCGCGCGGGACTGCCCACGGGTTTCTTGCACCAGCTCATCAAGCACGGCGAGGCGTGGCAAGACTTCGTGCAGAAGTCCATGAAGTCGAACCTCGAGGGAATCATGTCGAGCCAGCGCGAGGCGGAGCGCGTGTTCCGCGAGCTGGTCGCGCGGGCAGGCTGGATGCCGTCGGCGCCTGCGGAGCCAAAGAGCGAGAAGAAGGCCGACGCTCCCGGCGAGGCCGAGGCCCTCCGGCACGAGGTTTCCGCGCTACGTGAGCAGCTGCGGACGCTCGAGGAGCGGCTCGAGAAGAAGCGGGAGAAGTAGCGAGGGCCGGGCCCGAAAGCCCGGCCCTCGATCTGCTGCGTTCGGAGCGGAGCCTAGGCGAGGGGCGAAGAGAGCGTCTTCACCTTGCCCGCGACCTGCGCGAACGTGGCCTGGATCTCCTTGCCCGTCTGCTCGGCGGTAACCTGCAGGCGCTCAGCGGTGCGTGTCATCGCCTGGGCATTGGTCTCGAGCATCCTGAAGGCCTTCTGGGCACCTTCGACGGATTCGAGGATGCCTTTCTGATACACGCTGAACGGATCACGCGACACCTCCTGCAACTCGCCCTGGCGGCGGAGCAGGCAGGACTGGCTTTCCTTCAGCGCTTCCACGGCCGAGGACGACAGCTCCGCATAGAGGCGGACGCCTTCCTTGGCGGTGCTGGCTGAAAGATCCACCAGATCACGCATGATCTTCTGGTTGGCCTCGGCGAACATGGAGAAAGCCTCCACCGCCCGGCCCGTCATCTGAGCGAACATCTCGCTGCCCTGCATGGTCGTCGTCATTGCTCGTCTCCCTCTTCGACTGGTGAAGTTTTCTTCGGCCACCCCATCTGCCCGTCACGATAACGCGGTGCGTAACGGCAGTCAAGACATTTATTGCGTTGCGTCATCCGGGCCGTGATATAGGAGAGTGGCCGCATGGATACACCCGTAAGTACTTGAAAAAAAGAATGTCATGAGGTTCCTTTGGATCTTCGTCGTCTCTGCTGCGATAGCAGGCTGCGCCTCGGCCAAGCCGCAGCTCAGAGGACCGAACGAGGCGGAGCGCACCCAGATCGATCAGGCGCTGGCCCCCTTGGTCGCAGTTTCGGCCATCTGCCAGGGGCAGGAGCGGTGCCCCATAGGGGTCGGGGTCATTCAGCTCAGGCGAATCGACATGGCGGTGGGCCCGCATCCCCCCAACAAATTCGGCCTCACCATCACCTCGGGCGCGCTCACGAACCTGCCTCCGTCCGAGCTCCAGGCCGCGCTGGCTCATGAGCTCGGACACGTACATCTCGGGCACTTCGACAGCAGAGCGGAGCGGCGCCAGGCGGAGCCGCCAGTCGCCAGGCTGGGCAAGGGAGGCGAAGATGCGTTGCGCAGGAACCGGGTCTATGACCGTGAGGAGGAGTTCGCCGCGGATCGCTATGCCGTGGAGCTGCTCGACCGGCTGCCGGGAAGCCCGGGGCGCGGTTGCCGGGACATGCTGCTCCTGCTCGAGCATCTCGATCTGGAGATGACGGCCCCCGGCTGGTCGAACTGGCTCAGCACCCACCCCACGCCCACGGCGCGGCTCCAAGCCATTCAAACGGAATGTGGCACGAAGCCATGAGCCTCGCCCTGCTCAGCGACGACAATATCCGGCGCTACGGCGAGTACGAGTCGCTGGCCTTCGAAGGGCGCCGGATCACCAACGTGGATCAACACCGCGCCGCCTCCCGCGCCGCGCATGTGCTCGTGAGACTCGGTGTGCAGCCCGGCGAGCGGGTCGTGGTCATGCTGCCCAACTGCCCCCAGGTGATGCAGAGCTACGGAGGAATCCTGCGCGCGGGCGGAGTGATCGTGCCCGTGATCTTCCTCTTGGGTGAGGCCGAGGTCGCGCATATCGTGGCCGATTCGGAGGCCAAGGTCGTCATCACGTCGTCCGACATGGTCGGGAAGATCGAGAAGCAGATCGGCGTGCTGCCGGGTCTCCGGCACGTCCTCCTCGTGGACGGCGGCGGGCAGGGCGGATGGCGCTCCTTCGAGGAAGAAACTGCGGGGGAGAGCGACCGCTTCGAGGCGGTGCCCCGGGGCGACGGAGACCTTGCCGTCATCCTCTACACGTCGGGGACGACGGGCGCGCCCAAAGGGGTGGCCCTGTCCCACGCCAATCTCGAGTCCAATGCCCGGGCGGCGGCGGCCCTCTCCGAGCTCGATCGCGAACGATGGGGTGTGGGCGTGCTGCCCCTCTCGCACTCTTACGGTCTCACCGTGATGAACGCGGGCCATATCCTGGGCACCCGGGCCGCGCTCTTGCGCTGGTTCAATCCCGATGACGTCCTCAAGACCATCCACGAGTTTCGCGCAGAAAGCATGTCGGGCGTGCCGACCATGTTCGTCTATCTCCTCAACTATCCCGGCGCCTCGGCGTACGACACCTCGACCATGCGTGTGTGGGGATCGGGCGCGGCCCCGCTCCCCGTCGAGATCGTCGAGCCTTTCGAGCGCCGCTTCGGGGGCAAGCTGCTCGAGGGCTACGGCCTCACCGAGGCCTCGCCCGTGGTATCGGCCCACCGGCTCTCCGGTGTCCGCAAGCTCGGCTCGGTGGGCCAGCCCATTCCCGGAGTGACCGTGTCCATCCGCGACGACGACGACCGGCCCCTGCCTGCGGGCGAGGTGGGCGAGATCTGCGTGCAGGGCCCCAACGTCATGGTCGGTTACTACCGAAACCCGGGGGAGACGGCGAAGACGATTCGCGGCGGCTGGCTTCGCACGGGCGACATGGGCCGGCTCGATGCCGACAACTACCTGTACATCGTCGAGCGCAAGAAGGACCTGATCATACGCGGAGGCTTCAATATCTATCCCCGCGACGTGGAGGAGGCCCTCTACGCTTTCCCCGCCATCGCCGAAGCCGCCGTGATCGGCCTGCCCGACACCCTCATGGGCGAGGAGGTGGTGGCCTTCGTCGTGCTCAAGCCGGGTCGGTCGGCGACCGTCGACGACGTGATGGGCTTTTGTCAGACACGGCTCGCCAAGTACAAGTGTCCCAAGGAGATTCGTTTCGTCGACGCCCTACCCAAGAGCCCTGTGGGCAAGATCCTCCGTAAAGAGCTCCGGGGCCAGGCCCGCACACAGCCGTGAGGGAGACGCATCATGTCTGAGCAATCGCTGGCCCGCATGTTCTGGAACCGCGTGGAGAAGAGCGCGGGGTCGCCCGCGCAGAAATTCAAGCAGCAGGGAACGTGGAAGACGCTGACCTGGCGCGAGGTGGGGAACGCCGTGCGCGACCTCGCCGCGGGGCTGGTGACGCTCGGCCGACGGCCCGGCGACGCGGTAGGCATTCTGTCCACGAGCCGGGCGGAATGGGTGCAGGCCGACTTTGCCATCTTCTCCGCGGGATGTGTGACCATTCCCATCTATCCGACGTACCCGCCCGACCTCATCGAGTACATCGTCAACGACGCCGGGGTGAAGACCTTGATCGTCGAGGATCCCACACAGCTTGCCAAGGTCCTCGAAGTGGACAAGGCCATGCCGGGGCTGGAGCAGGTCGTGATCATGCAGGGCTACGAGGGGCGGGAACCGTCGCCGCGGAGGTTCACCTGGGAAGCGCTTCGGCGCCTCGGCCGGGAAAAGGCCGATTCGCTCAAGGCCGAGCTCGCGAACAGGGTGGATGGCATCAAGCGCGACGACGTGGCCACCATCGTCTATACGTCGGGCACCACGGGGCCGCCCAAGGGCGTGGTCCAGACCCATGGTAATCACCTCTCCGCTCTGGAGTCGGCGGCACAGACCACGTCCATCGCGGAGGGAGACGTCCACCTGCTCTTCCTGCCCCTCGCCCACTCGTTCGCGCGGCTGGAGTCTTTCATCGGCGTGCACCGCGGGCTCTGCACCGCCTTCGCCGAGAGCATCGACAAGCTCAGGGAGAACCTGCCGGAGACCCAGCCGCACTTCATCTGCAGCGTGCCGCGGGTGTTCGAGAAGGTTTACGCGGGCGCGATGGCCCGGGCCGAGGGTGGCTCCCCGGTGAAGCGGAAGATCTTCAACTGGGCGCTGGCCGTGGGCAAGGAGGTCTCGCGGCTCAAGCAGGCCAACCGGCCGGTGCCGACGGCCCTGGCCCTCAAGTACAAGCTGGCTGAGAAGCTCGTCTTCTCGAAGATGCAGGCCGCGCTCGGTGGTCGGCTGCGCTTCGCCGTCTCCGGCGGCGCCCCCCTCTCGCGGGAGATCGCCGAGTTCTTCCACGCCGCGGGCATCCTGATTCTGGAAGGCTACGGGCTGACCGAGACCTGTCCCGTGCTCACCAACAACCGGGAGGACGCCTACAAGTTCGGCTCGGTGGGCAGGCCGGTTCCGGGGGTGGACGTGAAGATCGCCGCCGACGGGGAGATTCTCGGCCGCGGCGGCAATATCGCCAAGGGCTATTTCAAGAAGACCGAGGCCACGCGCGAGGTCTTCCTCGAGGATGGCTGGTTCGCCACGGGCGATATCGGCCGCTTCGACGAGGACGGATTTCTCTTCATCACCGACCGGAAGAAGGACCTCATCGTCACGGCCGGCGGCATGAACATCGCCCCGCAGAATATCGAGAACCTGCTCAAGGGCGATCCGTTCATCAGCCAGGTCATGGTCCATGGCGACCGGCGCCCGTACCCGGTGGCCTTGATCACCCTCAATCCGGAGGAACTGGCCAAGTTCGCCCGCGAGCAGGGGATCATGGCGGGCGATCCGTCCGTGCTCGCCAAGCATCCGAAGGTCGTCGAGCGCGTCCAGCGGACCGTCGACCACAAGAACTCCGAGCTGCAGTCGTACGCCAAGATCAAGAAATTCGTGATCCTGCCCGAGGACTTCACGGTGGAGAACGGTGCGCTCACGCCCACCCTCAAGGTCAAGCGCAAGGTGATCAGCGAGCGCCACCGCCCGGTGCTCGATGCCCTGTACCAGTGAGCCCCGCCCTCGAGGCGTTTCGGCTCGACGGGCGCGTGGCCATGGTCACGGGGGCGAGTCGCGGGCTCGGCCGCTCCATGGCCCTCGCCCTCGCCGAAGCGGGGGCCGACGTCGCGGTCGCCGCGCGCTCCGAGGCGGAGCTGGCCGAGACCGCGGGGGCCATCGAGAAGCTCGGCCGCCGAGCCCTCGTGATCCCCACGGATGTGACGATCTACGCGCAGGTGGAGGCGCTCGTCGAGCGAGCCGCCACCACCCTGGGCCGGCTCGACATCGTGGTCAACAACTCCGGCATCGCCGCCGTCATGCCCGTGGCGGAGATGCCGCCCGAGGATTTTCGCCGCAGCGTGGAGGTCAATCTCGTCGGCGTGTTCAATGGCTGCCGCGCCGCCGCGGCCCGACTGATCGCGCAGAAATCCGGCAAGATCGTCAACCTCGCCTCCGTGCTCGGCGCCGCCGGCCTGCCGGGCTATGCCGCCTATTCCGCCTCCAAGGGGGGCGTAATCGCCCTGACCCGGGCCCTCGCCGTGGAGTGGGCCCGTTACAACATCCAGGTCAACGCGATGGCGCCGGGGTGGTTCGTCACCGACATGAACCGCGAGGCCTTCGACGATGCCCGCGTGCGGGACCGGCTGCTGCGCGATGTGCCGGCGCGGCGGACGGGTCGCCTCGACGAGGTCGGCCCTCTCGTGGTCTATCTCGCCTCGTCCGCGTCGGACTACATGACGGGTCAGACCGTCTTCCTCGACGGCGGCCACAGCGCGGCATGAGCCGAGCAGCCTTGCCGCGGCGGCGGGCCCTCCGGTAGGATGAGCGCCATGCGCGCCGCCGTCCTCCACGGGCCTCGCGACATCAGGATAGAGACGCGCGGAGTCCTCGCTCCCGCGGCAGGCGAGGCGATGGTCCGCGTCTCCGCCTCCGGACTCTGCGGCACGGACTACCGCATCTGGAGCGGCCATCGGCCTGTGAGCTATCCGCTCATCATGGGCCACGAGTTCATCGGCGAGGTGGCGGCCGTGGGCGCCGGGGTGCACGCGCTCCAGCCGGGCCAGCGCGTGGCCGTCGAGCCCAATTTCTCGTGCGGTGTCTGCCCCCTCTGTCGCGAAGGCAATCGAAATCTCTGCCTCTCCCGCACCGCGGTGGGCATCGACGTGAACGGCGGTTTCGCCGAGCAGGCCTGCGTGCCTGCTCGCTGTTGTTGGCCGGCGCCCGCGGGGATCGACGGGGATCAGCTCATGCTCGCCGAACCCTTGGCGGTGGTGGTGCGCGCGGCGGGGCGTGCCGATGCCGTGGCGGGCGAGTGCGCGGCCGTGCTCGGTGTCGGGGCGCTCGGACTGCTCGCGATCCAGTTGCTCAGGGCCAGCGGCCTCCGGGTCCTCGCGGTGGGCCGAACGAGTCGGCGCGAGCATCTGGCGAGGGCGCTGGGAGCCGACGGGTTCGCCACCACCGAGGGGGGCGGGTCGGTAGAAGCGGCGCGCACCTTCTCGGGACGGGAGGGAGTCGATCTCGTGGTCGAGACAGCGGGCACGGCGATTGCGGTCGAGCAGGCCATCGCGCTTGCGCGTCCGGGTGGGCGCGTGGTGCTCACCGGACTGCCGCACGAGGCCTCGACGGTGAATTTCTTCTCCGTGGTCCGGCGCGAGATCCGCATCGTCGGCTCGATGATCTACCAGCTGGAGTTCCCCGAGGCCATACGGCTCCTCGCTGAGGGGAAAGTGCGAGTCGAGCACATCATCACCCACCGCTTCCCGCTCGATCGCATCCAGGAGGCTTTCGTCGCTCACCGCTCGCCTGACGCCATCAAGGTCAGTGTCACCACCTAGTCATGCCCTCCGCCACCCTCAGCGGCATCCGCATCCACTGCGACGCACACGGAGAAGGCGACCCGGTTCTGCGTAGGAGGCCGTCAATCGTGCGGTCGTGGGTGTCCTCCGGGGAGTGAGGCGATGAGCGGCCGCCTCGAGGGCAAAACCGCCATCGTCACGGGCTCGACCAAGGGCATCGGGCTCGGTATCGCGCGCGCCTATATTCGCGAGGGCGCGCGTGTCATCGTCAACTCACGGAGCGCCGCGGATTGCGCGAGGGTGGCCACGGAGCTCGGGTCGGCCGCGGTGGCCGTGGCCGCGGATCTCTCGCGCTCCGACGAGGTGCGCCGTCTCGCGAAGGAGGCGATGGCGGCCCTCGGCGGTACCGTGGACATCCTCGTCAACAATGCGGGCCAGCCGCGGGTGGCGCCGTCCGAAAGCCTTCCCGAGGCCGACTATCGCTACACCCTCGATCTCAACCTGAATGGCTGCTTCGTCCTGACCCAGGAGATCGTGCTCGGCATGCTCGCCGCGGGTAGCGGCGCGGTCATCCACGTGAGCAGCATGAACGGCACCGTCCCTTTCCCGCAGCGCCTCGCCTACTGCGTCTCCAAGGCCGGCCTCAACATGATGACCAAGGTCATGGCCATCGAGTGGGCAGCCAAAGGGGTGCGGGTCAATGCCATCGCTCCCGGCTATGTGCAGACGGAGTTCACCACCATGCTCTCCGCCCGGGGCATTCTGGACGCGGACAAGCTCGCCCGACGGACCCCCATGGGACGCATCGGCACCCCCGAGGAAATAGGTGAAGTAGCAGTGTTTTTGGCCTCGCCCGCCGCCTCGTTCATCACGGGCGAGATCCTGACCGTCGACGGGGGGTGGTCTTCTTACGGCTACCTCTGATACGGTGGCCGTAGGGCGTAAACAATCAGATACAGCGGGACGTCTGATGGCTGGGAGATCCCGGGTGAGAGCGATCGTCGGCAGCCTCTCCGTCTTGGCCGTGGTGGCCGGCGTATCGGCCGCGTGCTCCAGCGCTCCCGTAAAGTCCTACGTCCCTGCGGCGACGGCGGCACCCACGGGGCCGGCCCGCACGACCATCGCGCTTCCCGCATCGGCCCTGTCCGAAGACCAGCGCATCATCCACGTACTGAACCGCCTCGGCTATGGCCCGCGGCCGGGTGATCTCGAGCGCGTGAAGCACATCGGCCTCGCCGTCTATGTCGATGGTCAGCTCGATCCCGGAAGCCTCCCGGACGATCGCCTGGAGGCGTCCGTTCAGGGCTTCCCGGCGCTGGCTATGAGCGTGCCCGAGCTTCTCCGCAGCTATCCCGAGCCCGATCCCAAGCTCCTCGCCAAGGCCCAATCGGGGGAGATGAGCCAGCAGGAGATACGGCAGATGGCTCCCCTCGAGCGGCGGCCCGCCCGCATCACCGTCGAGCTCCAGGCGGCCAAGCTCACCCGCGCCGTGCTCTCGGAGCGGCAGCTCCAGGAAGTGATGGTGGATTTCTGGTTCAATCACTTCAACGTGGACGCCCGCAAGGGCGCCGTGAAGTGGATGATCGCCGACTACGAGCAAACCGCCATCAGGCCGCACGCGCTGGGCAAGTTCCGCGACCTCCTGCTCGCTACCGCCCGGCATCCGGCCATGCTTTTCTACCTCGACAACTGGATGTCCACCAAGGCCGACCTGGTCGTGCGCGCCGGCCCCCAGCGCGGCCGGCAGATGGGACTCAACGAGAACTACGCCCGCGAGATCATGGAGCTGCACACCCTGGGCGTGGACGGCGGCTACACCCAGAAGGACGTCATCGACGTGGCGCGCGCCTTCACCGGCTGGTCCATCGACCGGCCGCGCGAGCAGGGGACATCCGTGTTCCGCTTGCCCGCCCACGATCAGGGTGAGAAGCTCATCCTCGGACACGTCCTTCCGCCCGGGGGCGGAGAGCAGGACGGGGTGCGCGTCATCGAGATCCTGTCGCGGCATCCGTCGACGGCCCGCTTCATCGCCACCAAGCTGGCGCGGCGCTTCGTGAGCGATGATCCGCCGCCCGCCCTCGTGGAGCGCGCGGCCAAGACGTTCCGCGACACCGACGGCGACATACGCAAGGTGATGGTGACCATCATCTCGTCGCCCGAGTTCTTCTCGCGGGAGGCTTATCGCGCCAAGATCAAGACGCCGCTCGAGATCGTGGCCAGCTCCGTGCGCGCCCTCGACGGCGAGCTCGCCTTGCCGGCCGGGGCGGGCGCACCGCAGCCCGGCGGGGGCTTTGCCCTCGCGCAACAGGTGGGCAAGCTCGGCGAGCCCTTGTACCAGCAGCAACCGCCCACGGGCTATCCCGACGTCGCCGAGGCCTGGGTGAATGCGGGAGCGCTCCTCAACCGCATGAACTTCGCCCTCGGCTTGACGGCGAACCGGGTGCCCGGGGTGCGGGTGGATCTCGCCCGGGCGGTGGGCTCCGCGGACCGGCGCCGTCCGGAGCGGGTCCTCGACGTCCTACTGGGTTCGGTACTCCAGGGGCAGGCGACCTCCGAGACGCGGAGCGTGCTCGCCGCGCAGCTCGACAATCCGGAGATCACCCGTGCCACCATGGACGACCGTACCAATACCGACGTCGAAAAGCTCGCGGCCCTCGTGCTGGGCTCGCCCGAGTTCCAGAGAAGGTAGGGCGGTGAGCGGCGGCACGCGTCGCTCGTTCGTGAAGGGTGGCGCCCTCGCCCTGCTCGGGCTGGGGTCGGTGCCGCGCTTCCTCGTCCGCACCGCCTACGCGCAAGGCCCGGCGGCGCGACCGAAGGTTCTCATCGCCGTCTTCCAGCGCGGAGCGGTGGACGGTCTCAGCATGGTGGTGCCGCACGGCGATCCCAGCTACTACGCCTCGCGCGGCAGCATCGCGGTGGCGCGCCCCACCGCCGCTAACGCCGAGACCACCGTGGACCTCGACGGCTTCTTCGGTCTCCATCCGGCCATGGCCCCCCTCAAGCCGCTCTGGGATGACAGGCGCCTCGCCATCGTCCACGCGTGCGGGTCGCCGGATACCACGCGCTCACACTTCGATGCCCAGGACTACATGGAGTCGGGCACGCCCGGCGTGAAAAGCACCCAGGACGGATGGCTCGCCCGCGGCCTCTCGGCCGCGCCCGCACCCGGGGCCTCGCCCTTCCGCGCGGTGGCCATGGGCACGCAGCTGCCGCGATCGCTTCGCGGCGACGTGGGCGCGGTGGCCATGGGTGCGGTGGCGGACTTCGACGTGAAGCAGGACATGGGCCGCTCAGGCGGGGGCGTCAATGCGCGGAGCGGATTCGAATCGCTCTACGAACAGGGCGTGCGCGACATCCTGCACGGCACGGGTCGGGAGACCTTCGACGCGGTGAAGATGCTCAAGGCGGCGAACCCCCAGCGCTTCCCGCCCGCGAACGGCGCGCAGTATCCGCGCGGCAGGCTGGGAGAGAGCCTCCGGCAGATCGCCCAGCTCATCAAGGCCGACGTGGGGCTCGAAGTGGCCTTCGCGGACGTGGGCGGCTGGGACACCCACGCCAATCAGGGCAACGAGAGAGGCCAGCTCGCCCAGCGCCTCACGGAGTTTTCCCAGAGCTTGGCCGCGCTGTACCGTGACCTCGGCGACCGCATGGCCGACGTGGTGGTCCTGACCATGTCGGAGTTCGGCCGGACCGTGCGCGAGAACGGCAATCGTGGCACCGATCACGGGCACGCGACGGCCATGCTCGTTCTCGGCGGCCCCGTGAATGGCGGACGCATGGTGGGTCCCTGGCCGGGACTCGCGCGCGAGCAGCTGTTCGAAGGGCGTGACCTCGCCGTGACCACCGACTTCCGCCATCTCTTCGCCGAGGTCGCGGGGCGGCACTTGGGCGTGCCCGCACCCGCCCCGCTTTTCCCCGGATTCTCCACGAATCCCGCAAAGTATCCCGGGGTGCTCGTGTAGACTCGCGCGCATGTGGGAAGCCCTCGCGCTCACCGCCGCACTCTGCCAAGTGCTGCGGAACACGGTGATGAAGCACCTGGGCCACGAGCTGGATGAATACATGGCGGTGTGGGGACGGTTCACCTTCCTCCTGCCTTTCGCCGCGCTCTTCGTCATCCTGCACGGCGTTCCCGTCATCAGGCCGGGCTTCGTGTGGGCGTGCCTTCTCTTCGCCGTCTGCCAGATCATCTCGACCATGGCCCTGTCCAAGGCGCTCAAGCTCTCCCCCATCTCCATGGTGACCGCGCTGTGGAAGGTGAGCCTCCTCATCCTCGTGGGCTTGGGCTATGTCACGCTCCAGGAGACGCCGAACCTCCTGGGCATCACGGGCATCCTGATCAGCATGATCGGCGTCTATCTCCTGAACGTGCAGCGCGCGCACATCTCGTGGTGGGCCCCCCTCGCCGTGCTCTTCACTGATCGCGGCCTGCGCTATACCCTCCTCGCCGCGCTGTTTTTCGCGCCGTCCGTGGTGACCATCAAGTGGGCGATGCAGCTCTCGGACCCGTTCATGGGCACCCTCGGCGGCTACATGGCGGCGAGCCTTCTCGTCACGCCCGTGGTCCTCGTCACCTCGAGGAAGTACTTCGCGGCCGTCCCGCGCCACGGGCTGGCCTTCGTGTCCTTCGGTCTCTTCGCCGCCCTGACCACGGTGACGCAGGGGCACGCCTATCTCCTGACCCTGTCGTCCTACGTCGAGGCGGTGAAGCAGGTGGAGATTCTCTTCGCCCTCGCCATCGGCGCCCTCCTCTTCCACGAGCGCCAGAAGGTCCGCGAGATCGCGCCGGGAGCCATCGTCATGCTCGCGGGCGTGGTTCTCCTCTCGCTGGCCGCCTAGATGCGACGCCTCGCCGGCTTGGTGGCGTGGGTCGCCATCGCCCTCCTCCTCACCGCCTGCGGCCCGGCCAGCAAGGAAGACATGCTCGCCAAAGCGAGAGAGGTCAGAACGCGCGCTCAGCTGGAGAGCGCCCTCGGCAGGCCGGACGACGTGAGCAAGCTGGGCCCCATCGAGAAATGGACGTACAAGGCGAGGAACGGTCAGGTGGTCTTCGTGCTCATCGGCGATAGCGTGACCCTGGAGGCCGCCGGCCCCTCGGACAAGAAGGACTAGGCCCGCCTCCGCGGGAAGACGGAGACGTGCGAGCCGGCGGCGAGCAGGACGGAGGCGGGCGTCTCGCGGGATAGCCATCCCCAGGCCGGACCGTAGACACGCGCCCAGTCGAAGTCGAGGCTCCAGGATCTCACCGGATAGGCCTCCCAGATCGGGTGCCTCACCTCGTAGGCGAGCGTGCGGCCGCGCCGGTCTCGGCCGAATCCCCACTGATGCTCCTTGAAGAAGTGCTCGTCGCCGTCTTCCGAAGGCCGGAAGGCGGGCTTGTCGCCCGTCACCTCGATGCGATAGGTCTGTCCCTGCCAGTGAAGCCGCCGGGTGGTGGCTACCGTCGCGGCGTCGTCGTCCACCCGACTCTCGATCTGCGCCACGAGATAGGGCTCGTGGTAGATGGCGCGGGCGAGCCATGCGACGAGGGGCCGCGGCACGAGCTCGCGGATGAAGACGACACCCCGGCGATGTCCCTGCTTCACGTAGAAGCGCAGGTTCACCTCGGGGAAGTTTCGGAAGCCCGGCCAGGCCACCCCCCAGACCCGGGTGTCGAGGAAATCGAATACCACGAGGCTCGCGAACGTCCTCCCCCCTCGCGTGTCGAGGGCGAGCCCGGGAGGCAGGTGAGGCTCGAGGAGCGCGGGCGGCGTTTCGTAGGTGACGATCGCCAGGTTGGACCAGCGGGCGGTGAGGAAGGGTCGCCGGATGGTCTTCATGGGCATGAGGCTCATGCCACGTTCCCTCCGGCGATCAGATCTCGGGACGCTTGCCGTGGGTGACGCGGACCTCTGTCTTGATCCCGCCGCGCACGCTGAAATCGCCCACGACCTCGATCCAGCGCGGTGCCGCCACCGTCACGAAGTCATTGAGAATGCGGTTGGTCACGTCTTCGTGGAAGGCGCCCTCGTTACGGTAGGACCAGATGTAGAGCTTGATGCTCCGGAGCTCGACGAGCACGCGATCGGGCACGTACCGTACCCTGATGGTGGCGAAGTCGGGCTGGCCTGTCTTGGGGCAGAGGCAGGTGAACTCCGGGATCTCGAGGGCGACCTCGTAGTCGCGGTCCGGATGCGGATTGGGCACGACGTCGAGTTGGGCGGAGGGCCGGCTCGGCATGCGGCTATTCTACCGCGGTGGGCTGGTGGGACGGGCCCGCCACATGGCGTCGCGCGCCCGGTCGAGGGCCTGAGTGGGGAACTGCTCGAGGAGCACGACGCTCGTTCCCCGACGCTCGATGGCGAAGCTCCGCCCGTCCTCCGACCACGTGACGAGGCCACCCGCCCGCACCGAGGCCCTGCCGGTCAGCGCTGGATGCCGCCGCTCCACGGAGGCCCTCAGCTGACTCGCGAGGGCGGCCGCCATCTGTTGCTCCGCCACGATCACGCGGTAGGCGATGGTGAAGCGCCCGGCCGCGTCCTCCCAGATGCGGTAGCGGTCGCCGCGCCAGCCCAGCGCGGCTCGCGGACCTTCGGTGTCGCCGAGGTGAAGGGCGAGCACGGCGCCCAGGGAGAACTCGCCGAGGTCGTCGTCCGACACGAGCTGGGTACCGGGCAGGAGGCGGGAGAGGTCGGGGATGGCCACGGACAGCGGATCCTCGCGGGTGTCGAAATATTTCTCGGGGTGGAGGATCTGCGAGGTCGATCGCGGAGGATCCTTGTAGATCGCGCTCATGGCCGCCCACGGCTGGCGCCTCCTGAACTGGTAGATGAAGCCGAGCCCTTCGACGTAGGGGAAGAGCAGAAGGTCGCGGACGAACTTCGGCGCCTTGTCGATGACGGGACCGCCCGCGCTGGTGGCGATCAGCCCCTGGGTCATCGAGAGATCGGGCAGGCGGCTGATGTCCGTACCCTGTGGCTTGAGCAGGAGGTCGAAGGTCAGCGCGACCGCCTCACCCTCGATGAGGGCCTGGCGTGTGAGCAGGCGGTCGCCGTGTCCGGGATCGGGCGCGATGAAAGCGTCGATGGGCAGCTCGCGGTCCTGCAGCGCGTGAACGAGCTCGTGCATGAGGGCCGCGCGCTGCTGCTCGGGAGGCAGCCAGTCGCCCACGACCATGATCTTGCCGAGCGGGTCGTAGTAGGCGGAGACCTGCTCCTCGAGCAGGTCGAGGAAGAGGCGCTCGAGATCGTACTCCGCGGGCAGGACGCCCCACGCGACCATGCTCTTGCGCTCCGCTTCGAGCTGATCCTTGGAGTAGCGCCGGTTCATCTCCTGCTCGATGAAGCGCCGATTGTCGGACCGGGAGCGCACGAGGACGGGCGGGGGCTGCCCCGGGGAGGCGATGCCCCGGAGCTCGGCGAGCTGATCGAAAAGCGGAGCGGCGACGGCGGAGAGCGCGGTCTGCTGCGCGGCGTCGGGTCGCGGCTGGGCCCGGAGGGGCAGGACGGCGGCGAGCCCGGCCGCCACGAGAAGAAGGGCGATGACGGGAGCGCGGCGCATGGATCGATAGTACCTCAGCCCGTTGGCATACCCGCGCTCCGCGTCCGTGCTCAGCGGCGCGCGGTGAGCGCGATGCCGGCCACCACGAGCAGCGTCGAGAGGAGGAGCTCGAGGCCGAGGCCTTCGCGCCCGAGGGCCGCCGCGACCAGCACGCCCCAGATCGGCGTGGTCAGGGCCACCGTGGCCAGCGCGCTCGGGCGATACATCTGCAGCAGCTTCGCGTTCAGGAGGAAGTTGAAGCCGCCGACGATCGCGCCCTGGTAGACGATGGACAGGATGAGGCCGGTCGTCCAGTGAGTGGGCCGCTCCGCTTCGGTGGCGAAGCCGATCAGGAAAAAGCCGGCGCAGCCGATGATGGACTGGTAGAGCATGAGGCGCACGGGATCGAGACGCTGGACGGCCTGAGCGATGTAGACGATGCGCTCGCCGAGAAAGACCGCGGACAGGGCGACGATCAGGTCTCCGGCCAGCGTGCTGCTCGACACGGAGAAGCTCCGCGCGAAGAGGAGCACGACCCCGCTGTAGGCGATGAGCACGCCGGCGAGCTTGGAGGGCGTCAGCCGGTCGCCGGGAATGAGGAAGTGGGCCAAGACGACGGTGTGGACGGCGTAGGAGTTCAGCACGATGACGCCGTGGGCGGCCGTGGTGCGCTCGAGCCCGAAGTTCATGAGGGCGACCTGGACGACGAAGAGAAGGCCGAGGGACCAGATGGGCTTGGCCTCGCCCCGGCGAATCATGAGCACGTCATAGCGCTTGGTCAGCATGGCATAGGCGAAGATGACGACGGCGCTCAGTACGAAGCGCATGAAGGCGAGCCGGAGCGGCGGCATGTCGGCGAGCCCGAGCTTGATGGCGACGGGATTGGCGCCCCACAGCGCGGCGAGGAGGAGGGATAGGACGGCGCCTCTGGCGTCTAGGGGGCGGTGCTCAGGCACGAAGGCGGTATGGTAGCATGAGCGTGCATGAAGATCGGTCTCGTCGGGCTGCCCAAGAGCGGAAAGACCTCACTGTTCAACCTGCTGACCGGCGCCTCGGTGGCCACCTCGTCGTTCGGCGGCGCGCGCGCGGAGATGCACTCCGGGGTGGCGCGCGTTCCTGACGAGCGCGTGGACCGTCTCACCGGGCTTTTCAAGCCGAAGAAGACGACGCTCGCCTCCTTCGAGGTGGTCGACCTCGCGGGGATCAGCAAGGGCGACCGGGAGGGACTCGACGCCAAGGAGTTCAGGAACGCCGACGCGCTCCTCCACGTGGTCCGCGCCTTCACCGACCCCGCCGGGACGGCGCCCCATCCCAAGGGTGACATCGCCGATCTCGAGACGGAGCTGATCCTCGCCGACCTCGAGGTGGTAGAGCGCCGGCTCGAGCGCCTCGAAGCGTCGATCAAGAAGAAACGCACGGATACCGAGGTCAAGGAGCAGGCCATCCTGCAGCGGCTCAAGCCCGCGCTGGAGTCGGAGACGCCCATCCGCGGCGCTCAGCTCTCCGAAGACGACGCGCGGGCCCTCCGCGGCTTCACCTTCCTCTCGCAGAAGCCCATCCTGCACTGCCTCAATCTCTCCGAGAAGGAGCTCGACCGTGGCCGGACGCTCGTGGAGAGCTTCGGGCTCACGGAGGTCACGGGGCGCGCGGGCACGGGTGTCGGCTGGGTCTCCGCGATTATCGAGGCCGAGGTGTCGCAGCTCGCCGGGGAGGAGCAGGTAGCCTTTCTCGCCGACCTCGGGCTCGCCGAGCCCGCGATCCGCCGCGTGCTCCGTGACTGCTACGCGCTGCTGGGGCTGCTCTCCTTCTTCACGGTGGGCGAGGACGAGGTGCGGGCATGGTCAGTGCCCCACGGCACCCGCGCCCAAGACGCGGCGGGCGCCATCCACTCCGACATCGCCCGCGGCTTCATCCGCGCCGAGGTCGTGGGCTATGACGAGCTCATCGCCGCCGACGGCTCCATGGCCGCGGTGCGGGAGAGGGGCCAGTTCCGGCTCGAGGGTAAGGACTACATCGTGCAGGACGGAGAGATCTGCCACTTCCGCTTCAACGTGGCGAAGTAGTTTCCCTCTCCC
>WNGB01000957.1_pt1 | contig 46952 bp, 47 predicted proteins | sample 5400681 | NCBI WGS metagenome assembly WNGB01 (sample SAMN13153367, study PRJNA577476) | soil metagenome | isolation source: 115 cm soil or saprolite under grassland replicate 2 | place: USA:California | collected 2016-06-15
ACGATCAGGATCTTGCGGACATTCGACATTCATGCAGTCCCATGGCCGATTCCGCCGCCGCGGCGGTGGGCGAAGTAGAACATTCGGGGCTAAAAGAGCAAGCGGGGGTTTGCCACTTGGACGCGACCGCAGCTTCCCCCTGATTCGAGCGCAGAAACCATGCGACGGCTGTCGTTTTCGGTGATCCGTGTGCGAACCCGCCCGGGGAACCGGACCCGCGGCGTGCTGCTCGCGGGGCCGCTGGCGATCCCGGTCGTGCTCGGGCGCTCCGGCATCCGCGCCAACAAGCGCGAAGGCGATGGCGGGACGCCGCGCGGCCGCTTTCGGCTCAAGCGCCTGTGGTGGCGGGCCGACCGCTCCCCGCGGCCCCGGACCTTGCTGCCGGTGCGGCGGATAACCCGTGACCTTGCCTGGTGCGAAGATACCTCCGACCGCCGCTACAACCGTCCATTCCGGCGCTCGGCCAGTGAACCAGGCGACCGGCTGTGGCGGAGCGACTACCTCTACGATTTCATCATCGAGATCGACCACAATACCCGCCCGCGGGTGGCCGGCCGCGGCAGCGCGGCGTTCGTGCACGTGGCGCGGCAGGAGCGCTCGCCGACGGCGGGATGCGTCGCGTTCGGCGCAGGCACCCTGCGGCGGCTGCTCGCCCGAACCGGACGAAACACCCGAATCATCATTCAGTAGTTGAATAAGCCAACATCGGACAGTGGCTTAGGTCCGCTGCCCGAAAATCGCCGTGCCCACCCGCACGTGGGTGGCGCCGAATTCGATCGCGAGGGCGAAATCCGCGCTCATGCCCATCGAGAGCAGGCGCAGCCCGTTGCGGCGCGCGATCTTGGCGGTGAGCGCGAAATGCGGCGCCGGTGGTTCATTGGCCGGCGGAATGCACATCAGCCCCGCGATGGCGAGCCCATAGGTCTCGCGGCAAGTCTCGAGGAACGCATCGGTCGCCTCCGGCAGCACGCCGGCTTTTTGCGGCTCGGCACCGGTATTGACCTCGACGAACAGCGTCGGCTGCCGGCCCTGCCTGGCGATCTCCTTGGCCAGCGCCTCGGCGAGGCTCGGCCGATCGACCGCATGGATCGCGTCGAACAGCGCGACCGCCTCCTTGGCCTTGTTCGACTGCAGCGGCCCGACCAGGTGGAGCTCAATCTCGGGGTGCCGCGCTTTGAGCGCCGGCCACTTGGCCTTCGCTTCCTGCACGCGGTTCTCGCCGAACACCCGCTGGCCGGCGGCGATCACCGGCACGATCGCCTCGGCGCCGAAGGTCTTCGAGATCGCCACCAGAGTGACCGATTTTGGATCGCGCTTGGCCTCCCGGCAGGTGGCTTCGATCTCGCGGCGGACAGCGGCGAGCCGCTCGGCGGCAATCGTCAGCGCCGGGGTCACGAGATCGGTCAAATCCGGCTCCAGCGATGAACGGGCATGCACAGAAACTAGCGCAGATTGCCTTGCCGTGGGGAGCCACGATCGTAACGACCCCATTGTTGACCCAACGGGCCCTTTCATGTCCAAGTGCGGCCCGAAAACGGGCCAAGACGCACGATTTGTTATGGTGCGGCCCTTTATTTTGCATGCTGGGGACACGATGGATTTTGCGGCGAAGAAGCCGATGACCACCGAGCGTTACAACGCCCGCGAGGCCGAGCCGCGTTGGCAGAAGGTCTGGGAAGACCAGAGCATCTTCGCCACCGGCAACGAGGACACGCGCAAGAAGTACTACGTGCTGGAGATGTTCCCCTATCCGTCGGGGCGCATCCACATGGGCCACGTGCGCAACTACACGATGGGCGACGTGGTCGCCCGCTACAAGCGCGCCATGGGCTTCAACGTGCTGCATCCGATGGGCTGGGACGCCTTCGGCATGCCGGCCGAGAACGCCGCCATGGAGCGCAAGGTCCATCCTAAGGCGTGGACCTATCAGAACATCGAGGCGATGAAGGCGCAGCTCAAGTCGATGGGGCTCTCGCTCGACTGGGCGCGCGAGCTCGCGACCTGCGATCCGGACTACTACAAGCACCAGCAGAAGATGTTCCTCGACTTTTTGCGCGCCGGCCTGGTGGAGCGCAAGCTCGGCAAGGTGAACTGGGATCCGGTCGACCAGACCGTGCTCGCCAACGAGCAGGTGATCGACGGCCGCGGCTGGCGCTCGGGCGCACTGGTCGAGCAGCGGGAGATGCCGCAGTGGTACTTCGGCATCACCAAATTCGCCGGCGATTTGCTGCAGGCGCTCGACCGGCTCGATCGCTGGCCCGAGAAGGTGCGCGTCATGCAGCGCAACTGGATCGGCCGCTCCGAGGGGCTGCTCGTCCGCTTCGCGCTCGATCCCCAGACCACACCGAACGGCGAGGCCGAGCTCGAGGTTTTCACCACGCGGCACGACACGCTGTTCGGCGCCAGGTTCATGGCGATCGCGCCGGATCATCCGCTGGCCGCGGCCGCCGCCGCGAAGAACCCGGCGCTGGCGGAGTTCATCGCCGAGTGCAAGCGCCACGGCACCGCGCAGGAGATCATCGAGACGGCGGAGAAGCAGGGCTTCGACACCGGGATCAAGGCCATCCATCCGTTCGATCCGAATTGGACGCTGCCGGTCTACGTCGCCAACTTCATCCTGATGGATTACGGCACCGGCGCGATCTTCGGCTGCCCGGCGCACGACCAGCGCGACCTCGACTTCGTCAACAAGTACGGGCTCGGCAATACGCCGGTGGTGTGCCCGCCGGGCCAGGACCCGAACACCTTCGTCATCACCGACACCGCCTATGACGGCGACGGCCGCATGATCAACTCGCGCTTCCTCGACGGCATGACCATTGAGGAAGCGAAGGAGGAGGTCGCGCGTTTGCTGGAAAGCGCCTCACGCGGCAACCGGCCGGTCGCGACCCGTCAGGTCAATTTCCGCCTGCGCGACTGGGGCATCTCGCGCCAGCGCTATTGGGGCTGTCCGATCCCGGTGATCCACTGCGAGGCCTGCGGCATCGTGCCGGTGCCGGAGCAGGACTTGCCGGTCAAGCTGCCGGACGACGTCGACTTCGACCGGCCCGGCAATCCGCTCGACCGCCATCCGACCTGGAAGCACGTCGCCTGCCCGACCTGCGGCCAGCCGGCGCGGCGCGAGACCGACACCATGGACACCTTCGTGGACTCGTCCTGGTACTTCGCGCGCTTCACCGACCCGTGGATCACCACCGCTCCCACCGATCGCCGGATGGTCGACGCCTGGCTGCCGGTCGATCAGTATATCGGCGGCATCGAGCACGCGATCCTGCACCTGCTCTACAGCCGCTTCTTCACCCGCGCGATGAAAGTGACCGGCCATGCCGGCCTCGACGAGCCGTTCGCCGGCCTGTTCACCCAAGGCATGGTCGTGCACGAGACCTACCAGAAGGCGAACGGCGAGTGGGTCGTGCCGGCCGAGGTGAAGATCGAGGGTGCGGGCGGCGAGCGCCGCGCCGCGCTCATCGCCACCGGCGAGCCGATCGAGATCGGCCCGATCGAGAAAATGTCGAAGTCGCGGCGCAACACGGTCGACCCGGACGACATCATCGCGAATTTCGGCGCCGATACGGCGCGCTGGTTCATGCTCTCGGATTCGCCGCCGGAGCGCGACGTGATCTGGACCGAGGAGGGTGTGCAGGGCGCCGGACGCTTCGTCCAGCGGCTGTGGCGGCTTGTCCGCGACGCCGCCGACGTGGCGGCAGTGGCCGATCTGCCGCGGCCTTCGGTGTTCGGCGAGGCGGCGCTCAAGCTGCGCAAGGCCGCCCACCGCGCGCTCGCCCACGTCTCGGAAGACGTGGAGCGCCTGCGGTTCAACGTCTGCGTGGCTCACATCTATGAATTCGCCAACGCCTTCCAGACCTCGCTCGCCAGCCTCGAGACTGAGCCAACGGCCGACTACCGCTGGGCGGCGCGCGAAGCCGTCGACATCCTGGTGCGCTTGTTCCACCCGATGATGCCGCATTTGGCGGAGGAATGCTGGGCGGCACTCGGGCGCCACACCCTGGTAGCGCGCGAGCCATGGCCAAGGCTCGAGCCGGAACTTCTGGTCGAGGACACCATCACACTTCCGGTCCAAATCAATGGTAAGAAGCGCGCCGATGTCACAGTCGCCCGAAATGCGACGAATGCCGCGATCGAGGCTGCCGTTTTGGCGCTCGACGCGGTAAAACGGGCGCTTGATGGCAAGCCGCCCAAGAAGGTGATCGTGGTGCCGCAAAGGATCGTCAATGTGGTGGCATGACAAGCGGTTAGGTCGCTGGGCCCGGACCGGCGCGGCGCTAGCGATCGCCGCCTTGGCGGCGGGCTGCTTCCAGCCGCTCTACGGCGAGCACTCGGTGGCCGGCGGCGCGGTTCTGCGCGAGCAAATGAGCGCGGTCGACGTGCTGCAGATCGAGGCACCGAAAGGTACCGACGAGGCGCGGCTCGCCGTCGAGATCCGCAATGCGCTCTTGTTCGACCTGACCGGCGGCGCCGACGCGGCGCCACCGACGCATCGTTTGAAGATCGCCATGAGCTCCACGCGCGCCTCGATCATCGTCGACATTCAGACCTCGCGGCCGGACGTCGAGAACTACGGCATCAACGCCACCTATTCGATGACCGAAATCGCCACCGGCAAGGTCGTCGTCACCGGGCAGACCTTCGCGCGCGTCTCCTACGACATTCCCGGCCAGCAGCAGCGGTTCGCCCGCATCCGCGGATTGCGCGACGCCGAGAGCCGCGCCGCCAAAGTGATCGCCGACAACATCAGGTCGCGGCTCGCGTCCTATTTCGTCGCCGGGACGTAAAACGCGCGGCCGCTCACCATGGTCGCGCTCAAAGCCTCCGACGTCGACAGATTCATCGCGCGGCCCGATCCGGCGCGACCCATCGTGCTGATTTTCGGTCCGGACTCGGGGCTGGTGCGCGAACGCGCCGAGGCGCTCATCAAGTCATCGGTCGATGATCCGAGCGATCCGTTCTCGCTCGCGCGGCTCGATGGCGACGACCTCGCCGGCGAACCGACGCGACTGGTCGAGGAGGCCAACACCGTCCCGCTGTTCGGCGGACGCCGCGCCGTGTGGGTGAAGGCCGGCTCGCGCAACTTCGCGCCCGCGGTCGAGGCGCTGATCGCAGCGGCGCCGCCGGATTGCCGGGTGGTGATCGAGGCCGGCGATCTGCGCCGCAACGCGCCGCTGCGGATGCTGTGCGAGCGCGCCAAGAATGCGGCGGCGCTGCCCTGCTACGCCGATGCCGAACGCGATCTCGTCCGTCTCATCGACGACGAGATGCGCGAGGCAGGTCTTGCGATCTCGCCGGAGGCACGCGCCGCGCTGGTGCCGCTGCTCGGCGGCGATCGCCTCGCCTCGCGACACGAGATCCGCAAGCTCGCGCTGTTCGCGCGCGGTAAGGAACGCGTGGAGCTCGACGACGTGATGGCGGTGGTGGCCGACGCCTCGACCTTAGCGCTCGATGGCTTGATCGATGCGGCCTTCGCCGGAAGGACCGGCGAGCTCGAAGTCCAGTTCGGCAAGGCCCGCACCGCCGGCACCGCACCCGGCACGATCGTGTCGGCGGCGCTGCGCCAGGTGGCGCAGCTGCACCGGGCGAGGCTCGCCGTGGAGGAAGGCGTCTCGGTCGACGAGGCCGCGGGAGGCATCCAGCCGTTCGTTCATTTCAGTCGCAAGGCCGCGGTCGAGGCGGCGCTGAAGACATGGACATCGGCACGGCTCGAGCGCGCCATGGCGCAACTCGCGGAGGCCGCGCTCGAAGCGCGCCGGCAGGCCGGAATGGCCGAGATCATCGCCCAGCGCACGTTGCTGTCGCTGGCGGTGAATGCGAGAAGGAAGGAATAGGTCGGCCTGTTGTCGGCAACAAGGCTGTGAGAAGATCGTGCGAATGGCGGCACGACGGAGTTGCTCGATGACAGCGTATTTCCAGATCCTGGCACGGTCGCGGCTTGCGCTGGCTTGTGTTGTCGCGTTGGTCTTCGGCACCATCGCGCCTGTCCACGCGCAAACCTATCCCAACAAAACCATCAAGCTGGTGGTGCCGTTCGGCCCCGGCGGACCGACCGACGTGGCGGCGCGCCTCGTCGCCCAGTTGGTGCCATCTGCGCTCGGGCAAAGCGTCGTGATCGAGAACCGGCCGGGCGCCGGTGGCGCGCTCGGACCGAAGGCCGTCGCAAGCGCCGATCCCGATGGCTACACCTTGCTGATCGGCACCAGCGCAACCCTCTGCGTCGTGCCCGCTCTCGTGAAGAACCCCGGCTACGATCCCATCAAGAGCTTCAGTCCGGTTGCGAAGATCGCGGACAGCACCACGATTCTCATTGTTCATCCGAATTTGCCGGCGACGTCGGTCCGGGAGCTTGTGGCCTACGCCAAGGCCAATCCGGGCAAGCTGACCTACGCATCCGCGGGGACCGGCAACCAGACCCATCTCGCCGCTGAGTTGCTCAAGCACCGAGCCGACATCGACATCGTCCACGTGCCCTACAAGAGCGGTGCCGAGATGGTGACGGCGGTCCTGGGCGAGCAGGTGCAGATGGCTTTTCCGGATATCTCCATTCTCCTCCCACTCATCCGCGAGGGAAAGCTGAGGGCGCTGGCGGTTACGAGTGCGACGCGCCATCCGCAGTTGCCGGACATCCCGACCATGGGGGAGAGCGGGATATCGGACTACATCACGACGTTCTGGACCGGAGTCATTGCGCCGGCTGGGACGCCGGCAGGCACCGTCGATCGACTCAACGCCGCGATCAGTGGCGGACTGAATTCGCCGCAAGTGCGGGAGGCCCTCGCAAAGGTCGGAGCCCAGCCGAACCCTGGATCACCGCAGGACTTCGCCAGCTTCATCGCCGCAGAGACGCGCAAGTGGAGCGCAATCGCCAAGACGTCCGGCATCAGCCTCGATTGAGCACGCCGGCTTCAGCCGAGCTTCGCCGCCAGCTCCGGCTCGAATTCGCCGTCGATCAGCACGAACGCAACGACACAGGGCGCGCCGGAGCGATTGCTCCAAGCATGATTGGTGCCGCATTGAACCACGATGTCTCCGGCCTTGAGATGGACGTCCACATCATCGAGCACCATCGTGATCTCGCCGGAGAGCACGATCGCATAGTCGATCGTCTCCGTGCGGTGCATCAGCGGATGGCGGCCGCCTTTGCCGAAGGTTGCGGCCTTCTCGTTGCCGAGCGCCGCGAAGGCCGCCCGCGAGGCTTGCGGATCCATCTGCCGCACCGCTTCGGTTTCCGGCGGGAAATGGTTGATGCGCAAGACGGTGCCGCGCTTGTCCGGCATCTGCCGGCGCGGACCGAGCGTCGGCTCAGCGGCAGCGTGCACGATGCGCGCAGGCGTTTCGCGCGTGCGCCAGATGTCGGTCGAGTACCACTCCGGGTTTACGGCGTTGACGTGCACGAACGGCGCGGGACCGTCCGATATCACGACCGCCCTGCCGTTCTGATCGTGTCCGGTGACCACCCGTCGAATCTGCTTGGCCATCGCCCTCCTCCGCTGCGCTGCTCAACCATTTTCGTAGGGCGCAATAGCGAAGCGTATTGCGCCGCTCTTCATGGATCACGCGTACAACCTTCGGGAAAATGTCTGGCGCTTCGCTATTGCGCCCTACGGGGTTCGCCAGCGACATCCTTGTGAGCAACGAACAAGCAATTTTCGTTGCAAGGCATCCAGATCAATTCCGCTCCAGCCGCCGCACCACTTCGTCGAGCTGCTCGAGATTGCGATAGCGCACAGTCACCACGCCGCCGCGACCTTGGTGATCGATCGTCACCGCCAGACCGAGCGCATCCGCCAGCCGCTTCTCGAGCACAACCGTATCGGAATGTTTGGTCGCGCGCTTCTTGACGGCCCTGCCCGTCCCTTTGGTGCGCTCCTTCGCCAGCGCCTCGACTTGACGGACGTTGAGTCCGCGATCGACGATCTCGCGCGCCATCTCTTCCGGGTCGGTCTGCCCGATCAGCATGCGGGCGGCGCCGGCGGAGATCTTGCCGGCAATGATGTAGGCCTTCACCGGCTCCGGCAGCTTCAACAGCCGCAGCGTATTGGCGACGTGGCTGCGGCTCTTGCCGACGATCTTGGCGATGTCCTCCTGACTATGGCGGAACTCGCTGGTGAGCGCCTGATAGCCCGCCGCCTCTTCGAGCGGATTGAGATCGGCGCGCTGCACGTTCTCGACGATGGCGAGCTCGAGCGCCTCGCTGTCGCTCGCTTCGAGCACGACGATCGGAACCTGGTGCAGGCCGGCGCGCTGCGCGGCGCGCCAGCGCCGTTCGCCGGCAATGATCTCGAAGCGATCGACAGTGCCGCGCGCCGACCGAACGACGATCGGCTGCACGATACCGCGCTCGCGGATCGACGCAGCCAGCTCGTCGAGCTCGGTGTCCGAAAAGTTGCGACGCGGATTTCGCGGATTGGGTTTCAAGAATTCGATCGGCACGCGCCGTTGACTGCGCGCGCGCTCGGTCGTCGTGGCTTCGGCGCCGACGTCGCCGATGAGGGCGGCAAGCCCGCGGCCCAGTCGCGATCTGCCGTCATCCGGCATGGCCGTTTCTCCCGAACTCATTACGTTTGACGCGTTTTCTACGCGAACCGGTTCCCACTTCGCCGGAAAACGCTATGTCACCGCGCCAGTCCCACCGTCACGCCGCGCCCGATTGCTGGTCGGGGGCCGGGGCGCCGCCGGGATGCGCGGAGCCCGCGAGCAATTCCTTCTCGCGCTGAATGATCTCGGTCGCGAGCCGCAGATAGGCTTCGCTGCCGACGCATTTGAGATCGTAGACCAGCACCGGCTTGCCGTAGGACGGCGCTTCCGACACCCGCACGTTGCGCGGGATGATGGTGTCGTAGACCTTCTCGCCACTGTTCTGACGCACGTCGGCGACGACCTGGTTGGAGAGATTGTTGCGGGCGTCGTGCATGGTGAGCACGATGCCGTGGATGGTCAGATCCGGATTGAGCGTGGACTTCACCTGCTCGACCGTTTTCAGAAGCTGCGACAATCCCTCGAGCGCGAAGAACTCGCATTGCAGCGGCACCAGGATCGCGTTCGCCGCCGCCATGGCGTTGACGGTGAGCAGGTTGAGGGACGGCGGACAATCGACCAGCACGTAGGTGAAGTCGGTCGTGCCCGGCCGGCCGGTGTTGAGCGGACCGAGCGCGCTGCGCAGCCGAAAGGCGCGGTCGCGCGCCTGGCTCACTTCGAGCTCGAGGCCCGAAAGATCGAGCGTCGAGGGCGCAATGGACAGGAGCGGAACGGCGGTCGCCAGGATGGCGTCACGCAGCGTGGCCTCGCCGATCAGCACGTCGTAGGTCGAGTAGCGGCGGCTGCGGCGGTCGATGCCGAGGCCCGTGGAGGCATTGCCTTGCGGGTCGAGGTCGATGATCAGCACCTGCTCGCCGATCGCTGCCAGCGCGGTGCCGAGATTGATTGCCGTCGTGGTCTTGCCGACGCCGCCCTTCTGGTTGGCGATCGCGATCACCCGCGCCGGCTGGGGGCTTGCGATGCGGCTCGCGAGCGGGATGACTTCAGGCGAGACGACGTCATGGGAGATGACCTCATGCGAGATGACCTGGGGCGATTCCACCGGGGAATCCGCTGGTTCGGTCATGGCGTCAGTTCCGTATGAGGCCGAATCGCACGCGATCCTACACTGTTCTGCGCCGTTCCAGGCCCTGAACGACGACGATGCGGCCGGTACGATCGGTGCGGCTGGGGACAAGCGATAACTTCCTGATATTCCAACATTTAGCTGCCTCGGTCAATTCAGCCTCAACATCTTGTCCCTTGGGGAACAGCGCCTGCGCGCCGTGCGCGAGCAACGGAGCGCTTTGATCGTAAAGCTTTTTTAACGATGTGAGCGCCCGAGCGGTGACAACGTCCGCCGGCCCCCGGAAGCTTTCCACGAAATTTTCGATCCGCACCGCATGCACCACGCCCGGCGCCCCGGTAATGCGCCGAGCCTCGCGCAGGAATGAGGCCTTTTTCGCATTGCTTTCAATCAGATGAACGACCGCGCCCGGCTTGTCGGCGAGCCCGCAGGCGATGGCGAGGCCCGGGAATCCAGCGCCCGAGCCGAGGTCCACCCAGACCCGTGCGTCCGGCGCCAGATCGAGCAGTTGCAGCGAGTCGGCGATGTGTCGCGTCCACAGCCGCGGCACGGTCGAGGGGGCGATCAGGTTGGTCGTCCGCTGCCAGGTCAGCAGCAGCTCGACGAAGCGATCGAGGCGGGCGGCTGTTTCACGTGAAACAGGGGTGAGCGCCAGCGCGCGGGCACGATCGGCGGCAAGGTCGGGCGACGATGCAGCGGGACTGTGGCGGGTCATCATTCGCGTCTTGCGAGCGCGTGCCGGTGACGGCGCGTCAGCTTCCGGGACTTGCCGACTTGGCGCCCCGCCCTCGCCCTTTGCGCTTGAGATGCGCCACCAAAAGCGTCAGCGCCGCCGGCGTCATGCCGTCGATGCGGCCGGCCTGGCCAATGGTGCGCGGCCGAATCGATTGCAGCTTCTGCTTGGCCTCGTTGGAGAGCCCAGGAAGCTGCGCGTAATCGAGTTCGTCGGGCAGTTCCAGGCTTTCGTCCCGGCGGTAGGCCGCGATATCCACGGCCTGGCGGGACAGATACACCTCGTACGAGGCGTCGATCTCGAGCTGCTCGGCGATGGACGGGGCGAGATCGGCAAAGCGCGGCCAGATCTGCGCGAGCTGCTCGACCCCGATGGTCGGATGCGAGAGCAGCTCGAAGCCGGTGCGCCGCTGGCCGTCCTTGTTGAGGGTCAGGCCGTGGCGCGCGGCCTCGCTCGGGGTGAGCGACACCGAGCGAGCGAGGTCGCGGGCCTCGCGGAGCGCCGCCATCTTGGCCGCGTGCCGGCGCCGGCGGGTCGTGCCCACACAGCCGATCGCAACCCCCTTGTCGGTCAAGCGCTGGTCGGCATTGTCGGCGCGCAGCGTCAACCGATATTCCGCCCGCGAGGTGAACATCCGGTACGGCTCGGTGACGCCGCGCGTCACCAGGTCGTCGACCATCACCGCCAGATAGCCCTCGGCGCGATCGAAGGCGATCTCGCCTCCCCCGCCGGCTTGCGACGCCGCGTTCAGCCCCGCGACCAGCCCCTGCGCGGCCGCCTCCTCATAGCCGGTCGTGCCGTTGATCTGGCCGGCCAGGAACAAACCCGGCAGGCGCCTCGTCTCCAGCGTCGGCTTGAGCTCGCGCGGGTCAACGTGGTCGTATTCGATGGCGTAGCCTGGCCGAATCATGCGGGCGCGTTCGAGCCCCGCAATGGTTGCGACCAGCGCCAGCTGGACCTCTTCGGGCAGCGACGTCGAGATGCCGTTGGGATAGACCGTCGGGTCGTCGAGCCCCTCGGGTTCGAGAAAAATCTGATGCCCGTCGCGCTCGCCGAAGCGCACGATCTTGTCCTCGATCGACGGGCAATAGCGCGGCCCGCGGCTCTCGATCTGCCCCGAATACATCGGCGAGCGGTGCACGTTGTCACGGACGACGCGATGGGTCGCGGCGTTGGTACGCGTGATGCCGCACTGGACCTGTGGGTTCTCGATACGATCGGTCAGCATCGAGAACGGCTCCGGCGGCTCGTCGCCGGGCTGCATCTCGAGCGCACCCCAATCGATCGTGCGCCCGTCGAGCCGCGGCGGCGTTCCGGTCTTGAGCCGCCCGAGCACAAATCCGAGCCGCTCGAGCGTGCGCGAGAGGCCGAGTGCCGGTGCCTCGCCGACGCGTCCGGCCGGCGTCTGGCGCTCGCCGATGTGGATCAGGCCGCGCAGAAACGTGCCGGTGGTGAGCACGACCGCCCCTGCCCCGATCTCGCGGCCGTCGGCGAGCCTGAGACCTGCGAGCCGACCGTCGGGAATCAGCAGATCGTCCGCCTCGGCCTCGATCACCGTGAGGTTCGCCGTGTCATGAATCTCCTGCTGCATGGCGGCCGCGTAGAGGCTGCGGTCGGCCTGCGCGCGCGGTCCGCGCACCGCCGGCCCCTTGCGGCGGTTGAGCACGCGGAACTGGATGCCGCCGCGGTCGGCCACGCGGCCCATCAGGCCGTCGAGCGCGTCGATCTCGCGCACCAGATGGCCTTTGCCGAGCCCGCCGATCGCCGGATTGCACGACATCGCACCGATGGTGGCGAAGCGGTGCGTCACCAGCGCGGTCTTGGCGCCCATGCGCGCGGCCGCGGCAGCGGCTTCGCAGCCCGCGTGCCCGCCGCCCACCACGATGACGTCGAAGCGAAGATCCATTGGCAGCTTTCTCCAAGCGCGAGAGCTTCTACCCGAGCCGACGGGCACCGTCCATTTCACTGATCCGCGCTTACGACAAGGACGGACCGTAAGACCGCAATCGTCCAAGCGGCGAAGGCGAGGGGCTCCGCGAACCGGCCGCAGCCGACCGCAGACTTTGAAACCGTCGGGGATCATGCCGGTCCAAAATGCGACCAACCCGGTCGAAGCCGGGGCCGTCCGTCGCCGATCCCGATGTTTCACGTGAAACAGCGGCCAAATGGTTAACGAAAGGTTAACGCGGAACCCGGTGATCGGCGATCGCGGTCCCACACCGGTCGAGTCCGCCATTGAGCTGGCGGCCAGCGGCCGACTCGGTCGATGGCCTGCCGGACGCCCGCTATTTGCCGATACAGAAATCCCGGAAGATCACGTCCAGAACATCTTCCACGTCGACGCGTCCGAGAAGCCTCCCGAGCGCCCGTGTTGCGAGCCGAAGCTGCTCGGCCACGATCTCCTCCTGGCCGTTCTCAGCTGCGGTTTGCGCGCCCACGAGCGCGAGGAAGGCCTCCTGCAGATGCGCCTTGTGACGTTGGCGCGTGGCCAGCGCGGGCTCGGGGGTGAAAAATCGCTCCGAGAATTGCGCCAGCGCCGCGACCAGCTCATCCACGCCCGCGCCAGTCGTGCTTGATAAAAAGTTAACGGTTATTCCCTTCTCGAACCGCGATTCAACTCTTCGCTTTTCCTCGCCAGTGACGAGATCCATTTTGTTAACCACGAACCAAAGCGCGGTTCCGGGCGGAACCTGGATCGAGTGCCTGACCCAGAACACCGTTTGCGGCTCGATCGCTGTCGCATCGAGAACCCAGAGCACCAGGTTTGCACCGGCCGCCTGCTCGCCGGCGCGGCGCACGCCTTCCCGCTCCACCGGGTCCTCGGTTTCGCGGATGCCCGCGGTGTCCAGCACCGTCACCGGATAGCCGCCGAGATCGAGGTGCACTTCGAGCACGTCGCGGGTGGTGCCGGGAAACGGCGACACGATCGCGGCGTCGCGTCGCGCGAGCCGGTTGAACAGGGTGGACTTGCCGGCGTTCGGCGGACCGGCAATCGCGACCCGCAACCCTTCGCGCAGGCGTTCGCCATGCCCTGCCCCCGCCTGGCCGATCTCGCGGGCCAATGGCCGAACGATCGCAAGCGCCCGCGCCATCACCTCTTTCGGCACATCGTCTTCGTCGGAAAAGTCGATGCCGGCCTCGACCAGAGCCAGCGCCTCGATCAGCCGCTGCCGCCAGGTCTCAGCCCGATCGCCGAGCAAGCCCTTGAGATGCCCGAACGCTTGCCGGCGCTGCGCCTCGGTCTCGGCCGCGACCAGGTCGGCGAGCCCTTCGACCGCGGTCAAATCCATGCGGCCGTTCTCGAACGCGCGGCGGGTGAACTCGCCCGCCTCGGCGTGCCGGAATCCTTCGAGCTTGGCGAGCGCGGCGAGCAGCGCGGCGATCACCGCCCGGCCGCCGTGAATCTGCAGCTCGGCGATATCTTCGCCGGTCTCGCTGTTCGGTCCCGGGAACCAGAGCGCCAAGCCTTCGTCAATGACGTCGTTGGTCGCCGGATCGCGCACGCGCGCAAGTGTCGCGCGCCGCGGCTGCGGCACGCGCCCGATCAGCTGCTCGAGCGCGACACTCGCATGCGGACCCGAGATGCGAATGACCGCGATCGCCGCCGGCGGCCGGCCGGAGGAGAGGGCGAAGATGGTGTCGCGGTCGTGACTCACGGCACGCTCGTTCAGCGCTTCCTTTGGCCGGGCCGCAGCTGTGCCCCATGATAGACGCCGAGGATTGCCACCGCGGCGTCTTCGATACGGTACACGATGATGTACGGTAGACCTGGGACGACCATCTCACGCGTGCCGGCCAGCGCCCCTTCGCGACCGAGAAAGGGAACTTCGCCCAGTAGCCCCGCAACTTCGCGGATTCGTTCGCCAACCCTCCGTGCCGCGTCCGGGTTGCGTTCATGAATGTATTCAGCGATTTCGTCGAGATGCCGCCGAGCGCGCCGCGTAAATCGCAGCTTCATAGGCCGAACTTTTTCCAGGTCTCGGCCATTTCCTGATCGGTTGCAAATTCATCGCGGTCTGCTTCCGCGAGTGCGAGTTGTACGTCCTGAATTTGCTCCAGTGTCAGCCGGTACTGCGGCTCGGTCGCCGCCAGACTCAGCAGCAGCTGGCCGGCCATGTCTTGGCGGTCCTGGGGTAGCGCCCGAATAGCCTCGATTCCTTTTTCCAGCAATTTGGTCATGGCGGCTATTATATCAGGACTTCCGGCTCCGCACATGGATTGAACATGTCATCCTCCGCCTCCGCGCCGTCCCACGAAAACCGCCTCGCCCAGGAGACGAGCCCGTATCTGCTGCAGCACAGGCACAACCCCGTGGACTGGTGGCCGTGGGGGCCGCAGGCGCTGGCGGAGGCAAAGCGCAGCAACAAGCCGATCCTGCTTTCGGTCGGCTACGCCGCCTGCCACTGGTGCCACGTGATGGCGCACGAGAGCTTCGAGGACGACGCCACCGCGCGGGTGATGAACGACCTGTTCGTCAATATCAAAGTCGACCGCGAGGAGCGCCCCGACATCGATCAGATCTACATGTCGGCGCTGCATCTGCTGGGCGAGCACGGCGGCTGGCCGCTGACCATGTTCCTCACCTCCGCCGGCGAGCCGTTCTGGGGCGGCACCTATTTCCCCAAGACCTCGCGTTACGGGAAGCCCGCCTTCGTCGACGTGTTGCGCGAGGTCGAGCGCGTGTACCGGCAGGAGCCGCAGAGCGTCGAGCAGAACCGCAGCGCGCTGATGGCGCGCTTGGCGGAAAGCGCGCGGCCCACGGGCCGCGTGGTGATCGGCGCGCAAGAGCTCGACCGCGCGGCCAATCAGATTGCCGGCATGATCGACCCGGTGCACGGCGGCATGCGCGGCGCGCCGAAATTCCCGCAGCCGATGATGCTCGAATTCTTGTGGCGCGCCGGCCAGCGCCTGAACGACAGGCGCTATTTCGGTGCGGTCGAGCTCTCGCTTGCGCGCATGTGCGAGGGCGGCATCTACGATCACCTCGGCGGCGGGCTCTCGCGCTACTCGGTCGATGAGCGTTGGCTGGTGCCGCATTTCGAGAAGATGCTCTACGACAATGCGCAGCTCCTCGAGCTGCTCGCGCTCGCCTACCAGCGCTCGGCCAGTGACCTATTCCGCACCCGCGCGCGCGAGACCGTCGCCTGGCTCGAGCGCGAGATGACGACCGGGGAGGGGGCGTTCTGCGCCTCGCTCGATGCGGACTCGGAAGGCGAGGAGGGAAAGTTCTACGTCTGGTCGGTGCCTGAGATCGAGGCGGTGCTCGGCAAGGACGATGCCGCGTTCTTTGCTGCACATTACGACGCGAGCCCGGGCGGCAACTTCGAAGGGCAGAACATTCTCAATCGCCTCAAACACTTACCGCGCAGCATGGAGGATGAGGCGCGGCTTGCGCCGATGCGCGCCAAGCTGCTTGAAGCGCGCGCCAAACGGGTGCGGCCGGGCCTCGACGACAAGGTGCTGGCGGACTGGAACGGCCTGATGATCGCAGGCCTGGTCAACGCCGGCGTGCTGCTCGAGGAATCCTCCTGGCTCGAGCTTGCGGCACACGCCTTCATGGTGATCGCCAGCAAGATGGCGCATGGCGACCGGCTCGGCCATTCCTGGCGCGATGGCAAGCTCTTGTTCCCCGGCCTCGCCTCCGATCATGCGGCGACGATCCGGGCGGCGCTCGCGCTCTACGAGGCGACCGGCGAGCAGGCCTATCTCGAACGCGCGCTGGCCTGGCAGGGCACGTTCGACCGCCATTACGCCAACCCGGAGACCGGCGGCTATTTCCTCACCGCGGACGACGCGGAGGGCCTGGTCGTGCGCCCGAACGCCACCACCGATGACGCGACCCCAAATCCGAACGCGCTTGCGGCGCAGAACCTGGTGCGGCTTGCGACGCTGACCGGTCAGCACGCCTGGCGCGACCAAGCCGACCGGCTGTTCGAGAGCATCTTCGCCAGCGCGGGTGAGAACGTGTTCGCACATCTTGCGCTGCTCAACGCGCTCGATCTGCGCCTGCGTGCCGCCGAGATCGTCATTGCGGGCGAGGGGCCACGCGCGAACGAGCTGGTCGCCGCTGCGCGCAAGCTTGCCTTCCTCGACCGCATCGTGCTGCGGGCGCCGTCCGCCGCCGCGCTGCCGGCGTCGCATCCGGCGCAAGCCAAGCTCGCCGCGACGTCGGAAGCAGCCGCGTTCGTGTGCGTGGGCGAAACCTGCTCGCTGCCGGTGACGACGCCCGAGACCCTTGCCGAGGCCGTCGCGGCGATGCGTCGCTGAGATCAGAATTATTCCAATGAGGCGTCGCCACTGAAGGTTGCCGCTTCTCCGCCACTTTCACAGCGCGGCTCGCACAACAAGCGCTGTTCCGGTCCCGACCAGCAAGACATGCAAAACGCGCAGAAATTGCTCGCGCGAAAGTCGTAACGTGATCCGGTGTCCCGCATAGAGTCCGGCGATCATCGCAGGGACCGAAATAATGACCAGCACCAGGAGTTGGGGATCGGAGTAGACGCCAGCGACCAAAAACAAAAGCACCCGGGTCAGGGTGCTCAAGCCGATCAGCGCGCTTTGGGTTGCCCGGATCGCATCTTTGTCGTCCAGGCGGAGGCTCAAATACGTCGCATAGACGAAGCCGCCGCTCCCGAACATCGCGCTGAAGAGCCCGCCGATCGGACCGAACAAGCCAACCCACCCTTTGCCGATCTTGCGTTCGATCGGCGGAGCGAACAGGCTGTAGACGCCATATCCGGCGACAAAAACGCCGAGAAGCAACATCATGTGCCTCGCCGGCAACGACATCAGCAGCGTCACACCGACGATGCTGCCGACGATCATCAGCGGCGCCAGCCAAACAAGCTCCCGGCGCGCGATCTTGTCGCTGAGCCGAAAGCCGCTGACTGCTGCTGCCGCGAAGTCCAGGAGCGCGAGCAACGGTACGATGCTGGCAACCGGCATGGCGTGGGCGAGGATCGGGGCCGCGACCAGCGCCGTGCCGAAGCCCGCGATTCCGAAGATAATGTAGGCGACCACGAGCGCGGGAAGCACAATCGTTGCGTTCGTCCAGTCCAACATGTTCAGCACCCCGGGGCGCTCGGCAGCGTCGAACGCGACCCGATTGACAAAAATCCCCGACCTTTTCCGAGCCACAGTCGCAACGAGCGCCGCGGAAAGCCACAACCGATGGCGATTGTTGTCCGCTGCCCGACTATCGCCTCGTCGAAGATGCGCGCTCTCCTTGTGACGGCATGCTTGGTCCGTTGCGCTCGACCGCCGCCGCGAGATGCCGAACATGCGCGCGGGCTTCGCGTTCCGCGTCATCCGCGTCGCGTGCATGCAAAGCAGCCGACAGTCTCTCGTGCTCGTCGCAGTTCTGGCTGAGCTGCGCGACTGAGGCCTGCAGACCGCCGCACATCGCGCTCACCCGTGCATAGATCCCGACCAGCATGGCCGCGATGGTCTCGTTGCCGGCGCTCTGCAGCACGCCGCGATGGAACGTCAGGTTCGCGTCCACGTAACCGTGCACATCGCCCACCGCGAGACACACTCTCTGCCGTTCGATCGCCTGCTCGAGCGCAGCCAGCTCGCGCGCGGAGATGCGGTCCGCCGCAAGCCGCGCTGCCATTCCTTCAAGCGCCTCGCGAGCTTCGAATGCCGCCCGCACCTTGATCGGGTCGAAATGCACCAGGAACACGCCCTGTCGCGGCTGAACCTCGACGATCCCTTCCGCGCCCAAGCGCGCGACGGCCGCCCATACGGGAGAGCGGCTGACCCCCAGCTCGCGGCTGAGCTCCTCGATGCTGATCTTGTCGCCCTGGCGGTAGCGGCCACCTTCGAGAAGAATCTCGCGCACCGCCCCATAACAATCATCCGCGAGTGTGGTGCGCCGCACTTTGTACCGGGTATTCATCTCCATTCTCCGAGGCGCCCCGCGGTGTCGCATGTCAGACCGAGCCTAAACTCGCCCTTGCGCAACATCGCTGTAAAATGTAACATGAAACACGAAATTGCACAAGCGCGGGGGCGGCGGAATTGGAGCAATCGGGGCGCCTCGCCCGCGACATTGGGACAATATGCCATGTTTGGCGAGCTACTACGCGCGCAGACGGCCCGACGGCGCGATGTCCTTGGACTGGCCAGTCGCGGAGTTGCAGGCCTCATCTTGGGGGTTGTCCCGTCGATGGCGAAGGCGGCCGGATCAAAGCACGGCGGCGCGCTCAATCTGCTGGTCGAACCAGAACCGACCGTCCTCGTTACGCTCACCAACTCCGCCGACCCATCGCTGCTGGTGTCGGCAAAGGTGACCGAAGGGCTGCTGACCTACGATTTCGATCTCGAGCCGAAACCGCAACTTGCCACCAGCTGGTCGGTGAATGCCGACAGTACGGAGCTTGCCTTCGAGCTGCGTGAGGGGGTGAAGTGGCACGACGGACAAGACTTCACCGCGAACGACGTGGCCTTCTCCATTCTGCTCCTGAAGGCAGTGCATCCGCGAGGTCGCGCAACGTTCGCTAACGTGGCGGAGGTTCTCACCCCCGATCGCCTCACCGCCGTCATCGTCCTGTCAAAACCCGCACCCTATTTGCTGTACGCGCTCGCTGGTTGCGAATCTCCCATCGTTCCCAAACACCTCTACGAGGGGACCGACGTCGCCGCGAATCCGAACGCGAATGCGCCGGTGGGCACCGGTCCCTTTGTCTTCAAGGAGTGGGTCAGAGGCAGCCATATCATCTACGAACGCAATCCGAATTATTGGGACCAGCCGAAGCCCTATCTCGACCGACTGACCGTACGGTTCATTCCGGACACGCTAGCAAGGGTTGCGGCGATTGAAGCCGGCGACGTCGACATCGCACCGAACACACCCGTCCCGTTAAGCGAGATTGATCGCCTCAGGAGAGTTGCCGACCTTCGGTTCGAAACAAACGGATATCAATATTCCAATCAGATCGTTCGCCTCGAGTTCAACCTGGACCACCCCGTGCTCGGACAGTTGACGGTCAGACAGGCAATCGCCCACGCGATCGACCGCAAAGCGGCCATCAACTCGGCGTGGCACGGATACGGCGAAGTGGCGCTCGGCCCGATCAGCCCGGCTCTCAAGCGCTTCTATTCGAAAGACATCGCCACCTATCCGTTCGACCCGAACCAATCCGAGCGGCTTCTCGACGAAGCCGGATTAACGCGCGGGGCCGATGGAATTCGCCTGCGTCTCAGTCATGACTATGTCCCCGCCGGCGACGGCTATCGACGTACCGCAGAATACGTCAAATACGCGCTCGCCAGCGTCGGAATCGACATTACCATACGGTCTCAGGATTTCGCCGCTTACATCAAACGGATCTATAGCGATCGCGATTTCGATTTTACCACCAGCAGAATGAACAACATGTTCGATCCGACGGTCGGCGTGCAGCGCGTCTTCTGGTCGAAAAACTTCCGCCGGGGCGTTCCGTTCTCGAACGGCTCCCACTACCAAAATCCTGAAGTCGATCGCCTTCTGGAAGCCGCTGCCGTCGAGCCCGATCCCGTCAAACGCTTCCGATACTTCGAGGATTTCCAAAGCATCATCGCCAGGGAACTGCCCGATCTGACAATCCTGGCACCCGACCAGATCACCATCTGCAACAGCAAGGTCATCGATCACACGGTCACGGCCGATGGCATCAGCGCAAATCTCGCCGACGTGTATATTCGGAGATAGCTAGCATCGAAGCCTGGCTTACATCGCCCGTGCCCATCGTCCCGTCAAATCGATCGGCGATACGGCAAGCGGAGAGGCGCGATATGCAATGCGCAGTCGATGCCGCGCGTGACGAGCGAAGACCGGGTTGATTGGTCCCGCAGTCGATGTGCCGCAAGCTCACGCGTTCATCGACTCGAAGAAGTCGGCGTTGCTCTTGGTGTTGCGCAGCTTGTCGAGCAGGAAATCGATGGCATCCATGGTGCCCATCGGGTTCAAGATCCGGCGCAAAATGTACATCTTCTTGAGCTGATCGGGCGCAACGAGGAGCTCCTCCTTGCGGGTGCCCGAGCGGGTGATGTCCATCGCCGGGAACGTGCGCTTGTCGGCAACCTTGCGGTCGAGAATGATTTCCGAGTTGCCGGTGCCCTTGAACTCTTCGAAGATCACCTCGTCCATGCGACTGCCGGTGTCGATCAGCGCGGTGGCGATGATGGTGAGCGAGCCGCCTTCCTCGATGTTGCGCGCGGCGCCGAAGAAGCGCTTCGGCCGCTGCAACGCGTTGGCGTCGACGCCGCCGGTGAGCACCTTGCCGGACGACGGCACCACCGTGTTGTAGGCGCGGCCGAGGCGGGTGATCGAATCCAGCAGGATCACCACGTCACGGCTGTGCTCGACCAGGCGCTTGGCTTTCTCGATCACCATCTCGGCGACCTGCACGTGCCGCGACGCCGGCTCGTCGAAGGTCGAGGACACCACCTCGCCCTTCACCGAGCGCTGCATGTCGGTCACTTCCTCCGGCCGCTCGTCGATGAGCAGCACGATCAGGTAGCATTCCGGATGGTTGGCGGTGATGGCGTGGGCGATGTTCTGGAGGAGCACCGTCTTGCCGGTGCGCGGCGGCGACACGATCAGCGCGCGCTGGCCCTTGCCGATCGGCGCGACGATGTCGATGACGCGCGGGGAGAGGTCCTTCTTGGTCGGATCCTCGTGCTCCATCTTCAGCCGCTCGTCGGGATAGAGCGGCGTCAAGTTGTCGAAGTTGACCTTGTGGCGCGCCTTCTCGGGGTCTTCGAAATTGATGGTGTTGACCTTGAGCAGCGCGAAATAACGCTCGCCTTCCTTAGGCGATCGGATGTGCCCGTCGATGGTGTCGCCGGTGCGCAGCCCGAAGCGGCGGATCTGCGAGGGCGAGACGTAGATGTCGTCCGGGCCGGGCAGGTAATTGGCGTCGGGCGAGCGCAGGAAGCCGAAGCCGTCGGAGAGCACCTCGACGACGCCTTCGCCGACGATGTCGGTCTCGCGCGCGGAGAGTTGCTTGAGGATGCCGAACATCAGCTCTTGCTTGCGCATGGTCGAGGCGTTCTCGACTTCGAGCTCTTCGGCGAACGAGACAAGCTCGGCCGGAGTCTTGGCCTTGAGGTCTTGGAGTTTCATTTCCCGCATGCGGGTAGTCCTATGGAGGGGATCGGCGACGGCTGAAAAAGGTGGCCGATCGATACTGGGAGGAGGGGAATCGCAGGTCTTGGGGCGAGCTTCAGGCCATCGGGCCCGATGCAGCGGCCGGTCCCACCACACGGGCCGGTACTCGGATGCATCTGCCTGCGTTTGGGGAGATAAACGAAAGATATGAAAAGACAGTTCCACGCGCAAGTGCCGTTCGCGTGAAATACACGGAGCGCACAGCTTGTGCACCGCCGCAACGTTTTCGGTCAACCGGAACTCTTTCTTATCTTATTGACAGATAACGATGATTCCGGCGGCGCCGGCTCCGGCCCACGACCGCTCAGAACGGCTTTACGACCGCCAGGATCACTATGCCGATCATGAGAATCGTCGGCACTTCGTTGACGATCCGATAGAATTTCGGCGAGCGCTGGTTCGCGTCGTTGGCGAAATCGCGCACACAGCGCACGAAGAACCCGTGCAGACCGGACAGGATCAGCGCCAGCACGACCTTCGCCTGCAGCCAGCCCGCGGCGTACCAGCCGCCCGACCACGCAAGCCACAGGCCGAGCGCCCAACTCACGATCATGGCGGGATTGATGATGACGGTGAGGAGGCGGCGCTCCATCAGCTTGAAGGTTTCCGATTGCTTGGAGCCGGCCTCGGCCTCGCAGTGATAGACGAACAGCCGCGGCAGGTAGAGCATGCCCGCCATCCAGGCGATGATCGCGATCACGTGCAGCGCTTTCAGCCACGGATAGAGGCCGGACGGTCGCCACACCGCGAGAACACCGACGAGCGCCACGGTGATCGCAATCGCGACCGCCGCCCGCAGCCATCGCTTCGACGCTGCCAGCACCATTCAGCTCCGTGCCCCGCGCACCCGCGCCAGCATCCGCTCCACATGGCCGATCGGCGTCTGCGGCAGGATGCCGTGCCCGAGATTGAAGATGAAAGGCCTTTCGGAAAAAGCCTCGAGCACCGCGTCGACCGCGTGATCGAGCGCCGCGCCGCCGGCGACGAGGACCAACGGATCAAGGTTGCCCTGCACCGGCATGCGCCACTGGATTTGATCGCGTGCGAAGGCGAGATCGATCATCCAATCGAGCCCGATCGCATCGACCGGAACCTCTTCGACGTAGCGCAACAACGCCGTGCCGACGCCACGCGGAAATCCGATGACTCTTGCTCCCGGGACCCGCTGCCGAACTTTGACGATGATGCGCTGCGTCGGTTCCATGCACCAGCGGCGGAACTCGTCGGCCGGCAAAACACCCGCCCAGGTATCGAAGATTTGCACCGCATCGACGCCCGCCTGCAGCTGTCCGATCAGATAGCTCGCCGAGGCATCGACCAGCATATCGATCAGCGCTGCGAACCCGTCCGGATCGCCATAGGCGAACAGCCGCGCCGGCGCCTGGTCGGCCGTGCCATGCCCGCCGATCATATAGCTTGCGACCGTCCACGGCGCCCCACAGAAGCCCAACAGTGCGACGGCGGGATCGAGGCGGGCCTTGACCAGCCGGATGGTCTCGTACACTGGCGCGAGCGCCGCCTGGTCGAACTCGGTTTTGAGCCGCGCCAACCCGGCGCGATCCGCAATCGCGTCGAGCTGTGGACCCTCGCCCTCCGAATACCTCACCGGCTGACCGAGCGCATGCGGAACCACGAGAATATCCGAGAACAAGATCGCTGCATCGAAGCCGAAGCGGCGCACCGGCTGCAGCGTCACTTCGGCAGCAAGTTCCGGCGTGAAGCAAAGCCTGAGAAAGTCGCCGGCTTTTTCGCGCACCGCGCGGTATTCCGGCAGATAGCGGCCAGCCTGCCGCATCATCCAGACCGGCGGCGGATGTCTCACCTGATGATCGAGGACGTCGAGAATCGGTTTGCTCACGGCAAATCCAATCTACTTGGCCTTACAAAACTAAACTAAAAGATTCTTATTATTGTGATTCTTAGGTAGTTGATTTGACTCATACATTTCCATCCACACGCTATGCAGACTTAGCCCGATTATGCCGGCGCTGTGGACATTGATGAGCATTGCCAGAGGACATATCGAATGTGTGATTTGGCCGCGTTCCTTGCTGTCATCTGGTGGCTTGCTTCACGGGCTGTCCACATGTGACCATCATGCGTAGCATTCGCTCTCAATCATGTCCCCGCTGGCAGTCATGTGGACAGCCGGAGCCCATTGGGGCAAGGCAGTCTTGCGTGCGGCCCCGAGCCATGGCCTTCTCCCCTTAAATCCACAGCAATCCCGCGGGCCGTCATGCCGCAGCGCACCGGCAGCTATTTCCACCTGCACCTCGTGTCCGACGCGACCGGCGAGACGCTCACCACCGTGGCACGCGCGGCGACCGCGCAATACACCAAAGTCTTGCCGGTCGAGCATGTCTATCCGCTGGTGCGTACCCAGAAGCAGCTCGATCGGGTGCTGGCGGAGATCGAAGAATCGCCCGGCATCGTGCTCTACACGTTGCTCGAGGAAGATCTCGTCGGGCGGCTGGAGAACCACTGTCGCGAGGCCGGGCTGCCTTGCCTGTCGATCCTCGGGCCGGTGCTGCAACTCCTGCAATCCTATCTCGGCACCGAGACGTCGCACCGCGTCGGTGCCCAACACACGCTCAATGCCGACTATTTCAAGCGCATCGATGCGCTCAACTACACGATGCTGCATGACGACGGCCAGCATATCGAGGACCTCGAAGAGGCTGATGTGGTGCTGGTCGGAGTGTCGCGCACGTCAAAAACGCCGACCTCGATCTATCTTGCGAACCGCGGTGTGAAAACCGGCAACGTGCCGCTGGTGCCGGGCGTCACCGTCTCCCAGCAGCTCGAGCAGCTGGCGCGGCCGCTTGTGGTCGGGCTCTACGCCAGCCCCGAGCGGATCGTGCAGATCCGCCAGAACCGACTCCTGGGGCTCAAGGCGCATCACGACGACGACCAGTATATCGATCGCAAAGCGGTGGCCGAGGAGGTGGCGCTCTCGCGCCGGCTCTGCGCCAAGCACAACTGGCCGATCATCGACGTGACCCGCCGCTCGATCGAGGAGACTGCCGCGGCCGTGCTCAAGCTGCTGGCCGAACGCCGCCGGCAGCCGGTGGCATAGTGCCGCTCTGGCTCGCCGAGCGGCCGCTCGTGCTCGCCTCGAAGAGCGAGATCAGGCGCGCGGTGCTCACCGATGCCGCCATTCCGGTCGAGGTCTCTCCGGCCGATGTCGACGAGCGCGGCATCGAGCAGGCTGCCACGACCCGCGATGCGGGCGAGATCGCCGCGCGGCTGGCGCGTGCGAAAGCGCAAGCGATCGCCGCGCGGCTCCCCGATCGTTTAGTGCTCGGCGCCGACCAGACGCTCGCGCTTGCGGGGCTTCGGTTCTCGAAACCCGCCGATCGGGCGGCCGCGCGCGACCAGCTCAAGATGTTGCGCGGGCAAACCCACGAGCTGCACACCGCGATTGCGCTCGCGCGCGAGGGTTCGATCGTGTTCGAGCACCGCGAGGTCGCCCGCCTCACGATGCGGGCCTTCTCGGACGGCTTCCTCGAGTCCTACCTCGACGCCATGGGGAGTGCGGTCACGGCGAGCGTCGGCGGCTATCAGCTGGAAAAAGCCGGCAGCCAACTGTTCGAGCGGATCGACGGCGACCATTTCGTGATCCTCGGATTGCCGCTGATGGCGCTGCTTGCCTATTTGCGGCGGGCCGGGTGCCTGGCGGAGTGAATTGCCTTCGGCTTTGAGGTATTGGAGTGGTTTTGCGTTTGACGCGTTTTCTGCGGCGAACCGGTTCCCATCCCGGATCAAGTCCGGGACAGGCTTCGCCGGAAAACGCTATGGAAACGGGATGTTCATCCTTGGCCTCACCGGCTCGCTCGGCATGGGCAAGTCGACGACCGCGCGCTTCTTCGCCGAGGAAGGCGTGCCGGTGCACGATGCCGACGCCGTGGTGCATCGCCTCTATGAAGGCCAGGCTGTGAGCGCGATCGAGGCGGCGTTCCCCGGCACCACCGCCGCCGGCAAGGTCGACCGCAACAAGCTCGCAGCGCGTGTGCTGGGCGATGCGGCGGCCTTGCAGCGGCTTGAGGCGATCGTGCATCCGCTCGTGCATGAAGCGGAGCGGCGGCTCTTAGCCGAGGCCGCGGCGAACGGCGAGCAGATCGCCGTGCTCGACATTCCGCTGCTGTTCGAGACCGGCGGCGACCGGCGCGTCGATGCGGTGGTGGTGGTCTCGGCGCCGCCCGAGGTGCAAAGGACGCGGGTGCTGGAGCGCCCGGGGATGACGATCGAAAAGCTCGAATCGATCCTGGCCAAGCAGATGCCGGACGCGGAGAAGCGCCGGCGCGCGGATTTCGTCGTGGATACGTCGCAGGGATTCGACGCGGCGCGCGCCCAGGTGCGTGCGATTCTCGACGCCGTCGCTAAAATGCCGAAGCGGCGACGGTGATTCGCGGTCCCCGTTTGCAACCGGGAACGGTGCTGCTTGGGAGCTGAGATGCGCGAAATCGTGCTCGATACCGAGACCACCGGGCTCGACCCCTACCAGGGGCATCGGCTGGTCGAGATCGGCTGCATCGAGCTGGTCAACCGCATCCCGAGCGGCCAGTCGTTTCACCGCTACCTCAATCCCGAGCGCGACGTGCCGGCCGAGGCGTTCGCGATCCACGGCCTCTCCGCCGAGTTCCTCAAGGACAAGCCGTGCTTTGCGGAGATCGTCGACGACCTGATTGCGTTCATCGGCGACGCCCCGCTCGTGGCGCATAACGCGCTGTTCGACCTCGGCTTTCTCAACTCCGAGCTCGAACGCGCCGGTAAAATTCTGGTCGCGCGCGAGCGCCTGATCGACACGCTGTTGCTGGCGCGGCGCAAGCACCCGGCTGGGCCGAACCGTCTCGATGACCTTTGCGCGCGCTATGGCATCGACAATTCACGGCGGACCAAGCACGGCGCACTGCTCGACGCCGAGATTTTGGCGGAAGTTTATCTCGAGCTGATCGGCGCCCGGCAGGCCCAGCTCATCCTGGTTGAAACCGGCAACGGCTCGGCGGGCGTAGGCCCGATCGTCGTCTCGGTCCGGGTGCGGCCGCAGGCGCTCGCGCCGCGGCTCTCGGAGAGCGAGCGCGCGGCGCACCTCGCTTTTGTTGCGAGCCTTGGAGAGAGCGCGATCTGGCGCGATTATTTGGCGGCTGATCAGCGCGACTCCGGCTCCGCCGCCTGAAGCCGTCACCGAATCGTCGCGACCTCAGCTCTGCGGCATGGCCGCTTGCGGCGACTGCATCTGGCCCACGCGCTGCTGATAGAGCGTGACGAAATCGACCGGATCGAGCAGCAGCGGCGGGAAGCCGCCATTGCGCACCGCATTGGCGACGATCTCGCGCGCGAACGGAAACAACAGCCGCGGGCATTCGATCATCAAGAGCGGCTGCAGCGTTTCCTGCGGCACGTTCTGGAGGCGGAAAGCGCCTGCGAACATCAGGTCGAAGGCAAACAGGACGGTTCCCGTCATGTCGGCCTTGCCTTCGAGCTTGAGCGAGACTTCGTAATCGGTCTCGGAGAGCTGTCCGACCGCGACATTGATCTGGATGTTGATCGCCGGCTGGCTCTGGGCCGGCGCCAACGATCGCGGAGCGTTCGGGTTCTCGAACGAGAAATCCTTGATGTATTGGGCAAGCACGGAGAGCTGCGGCTGCGCCTGCTGACCCTGCGGGTTGAATGCCGGGCCGCCATTACCTGTGGTCGTCATGAACGCTACCTTTCACCCCGACAGAAATGCATGCCACGGTCGCGGCGTGGCTAACACAGGGGCACCGGCCGGACAAGGATGACGGGTCACGCTCCGCCCTTGGATTTGCGCCGGCCCTTGCGGCTGCGGTCGGGGATTTGGCGCCATTCGTCCGGCTCGAGATCGATGACGGGCGGGTCGTTGCGGCCGCGCCGGCGCTTGCGCGCGGCTTTTCGGAGCGCGGCGCCGGCCCAGCGCCGGAACGCCGGGACGAGCAGCGCCGCGCCCAGCAAATCGGTTATAAACCCCGGCAATACAAGGAGAATTCCGCCAAGCATGGCGGCGAAGCCGGGCGTCTCCAGATGCACGGCGCGAATACCGTCCCTGGCCAGCGCGGCGCGGAAGCGGTCGAGGGCGCTCCGCCCGGACCGTCGCAGCAGAATCACGCCCGCGAGCGAGGTGGCGAGGAAAAGAACCACCGTCCACAGCCAGCCGATCATCACGGCCATCAGGATGAAGGCCCCGATCTCCGCTGCCGGCAACATCACAAAGCCGATAAAAGCCCATTTAACCAAGGACATCAGTCCGATTCCTGCGTGGACCTTGTTGGCGCCACGATCTGGATCGTCTATGGTCCGGCCGGTGCGACGACCTGCGCCGGCTGTTCACTCTGGATCAGTCCGGTCGCGTGCTTAGATATTAGTGCGGGAACCGGCATCTGCTTTGCAGATTTGTTTCTGCAGCTTCCCCACTGATCCTGGGTTCCGTCGTCACGACTGCCATAGAGCGTGCGAGACGTGTTCGATATCTACACCATCATATTCCTGGCGCTGGCGGTGTTCATCTTCCTCCGCCTGCGCAGCGTGCTCGGCCAGCGCACGGGCCGGGAACGGCCGCCCTATGACCCTTATGCCCCGCGCGATGCGGTGCGCGGAGCGACCAACGACAATGTCGTCACGCTGCCCGGCCGCGCCGCCGAGACCGCGCAAAAGCCGATCGAGGCGTCCGAGCCGGCCGAACGCTGGAAGGGAATCGCCGAAGCCGGCTCGACCGTGGCCGCCGGCCTCGACGCGGTCGCCAAGGATGACCCGAGCTTCGACGCCCAGCATTTCGTCGCCGGCGCGCGCGCCGCCTATGAGATGATCGTGATGGCCTACGCGGAGGGCGACCGGCGCACGCTCAAGAATCTGCTCTCCCGCGAGGTCTACGAGGGGTTCGAGGCCGCGATCCGCGAGCGCGAGACCCGGGGCGAGACCGTGGAGACGCGCTTCGTGGCGATCGACAAGTCCGACATCACCGGTGCCGAATTGCGCGGGCGCACCGCGCAGGTGACGCTTCGGTTCGTCTCGCAGCTCGTCTCGGTGACCCGCGACAAAGCCGGCAACGTGATCGAGGGCAACCCGGAAAAGGTCACCGAGGTCACCGACGTGTGGACTTTCGCACGCGACATTTCCTCGCGCGATCCCAATTGGAAACTCGTCGCGACCGAAGCCGGGCAGTAACCGGAGCGATGGCAGTGCGTGGGCGCGCCTTCCGTACCAGCACCGGCGCAGCCCTGTTGTGGCTTGCCGCCATCGCGGCGGCGGCGCACGCCGAGGACGGCGATCCGTTCAAGCTCGCGGATACCCAGCTCGAGCCGGTCAAGTGGAGCGACCTCGACGGCTGGGCCGCCGACGATCACCTGGCGGCGTTCGCCGCCTTCCAGACCAGTTGCCGCCCGTTCCTCGCCACCAAGCGCCCGCGCGACACCCGCCCGGTCTATGGGGCGCTGTCGGAGGTTTGCCGGCGCGCCGCCACGGCGCGTCCGGCGAAAGCCGCCCAGGCGCGCGCCTTCTTCGAGGACAACTTCCGGCCGGTGCGAATTTCACGCCTGGGCGAGACGGAAGGCTTCCTGACCGGCTACTACGAGCCGATCGTCGACGGCTCGCGTTTCCCCAGTCCCGAATTTTACGTCCCGCTCTACCGGCGCCCGCGCGATCTGGTCGCCGCCGGCCACAAGCAGGGCGCCGAGGGCTTTCCCAACAAGGGTGCGTTGGTCGGACGCCGCAACGAGAAGAACGAGATCGTGCCCTATTACGATCGCGGCGCGATCGAGGACGGGGCGCTCGACGGCCAAAAACTCGAAATCTGCTGGCTGAAGGATCCATTCGAAGCGCTGTCGATCTCGATTCAGGGTTCGGCGCGCGTAATCCTCGAGGACGGCACCCCGCTGCGCATCAACTACGATGCCCATAACGGCTATCCCTATACGGCGGTCGGGCGCGTGCTGATCGAGCGCAATCACATCCCGCGCGAAGAGATGTCGATGCAGCGCATTCGGGAATGGATGAGCGTCAATCCCAATGAAGCGAGAGAAGTGCGGCACACCAACCGCTCGTTTGTGTTCTTCCGCATCACCGGGCTGTCGAACGACGGCGAGCCGGCCGGTGCGCAGGGCGTTCCGCTCACCCCGCTGCGCTCGATCGCGGTCGACAAGATCCACGTCTACGGCACGCCGTTCTACATCGAGGCGAGCTTGCCGATCGACAGCGCGAAACCGACCACGCCCTTCCGCCGGCTGATGATCGCGCAGGACACCGGCTCGGCCATCGTCGGGCCCGCCCGCGCCGATCTCTACTGGGGCGCCGGCAACGATGCCGGCCGCATCGCCGGCCGCATCCGCCATGCCGGCCGTTTCGTCATGCTGCTGCCGCGCGAGCTCGACATGGTGGCGGCCGGCAAGCACATGCCGCTGCCGTTGAAAAAACCGGCGATTCCCGAGGACGACGTCAAGAAGGAGCCGGAAGCCAAGAAGGACGCCGTCAAGTCCAAGGACCAGGCCGGCAAGCCCGACAGCGAAGCCAAGCCGCCGCCGAGACGATCGCGCCAGCAAGCTGGTACGCGATCGCGCTCATGACCACGGACGACACGACGTCGCGGCGGCGCAAGCTGAGCGCCGACGAGCGCGCGCTGTGGGACCGGCTGACGCGATCGGTTGCGCCGCTCAAGCGCATGCCGGTCGAGAGCGACCGCGTGGATGCGGATGCTCCCGAGCGCGACGGCAAGGCCGCGTCCTCGCGACACGCCGAGCCCACGGTCGGGCGGCGGGCAGCGCCGGCGCCGAAGCCCGCACCGGTGCTCGCGCCGCTCGACCGCCGCCTCAAGCAGCGCCTGGCCCGCGGCACCGAGCCGATCGACGCGCGCCTCGATCTGCATGGCCGCACGCAAAGCGAAGCGCATGCCGCGCTGCTGCGCTTCCTGCGCCGTGCGCAAGCGGACGGCGCCAAGTTCGTGCTGGTGATCACCGGCAAGGGCGCCCGCGCGGACGATGCTCGGGGCGAGCGCGGCGTGCTCAAGCGCCAGGTGCCGCTGTGGCTGCGACTGCCCGAGTTCCGGCCCTACGTGATCGGCTTCGAGGAAGCCCATGTCGGGCATGGCGGCGAGGGCGCGCTCTACGTGCGGGTGCGGCGCGCGCGGACGGGTTGAGCCGCTGCGAGGCGACGTTCAGGTGTCCCACGGATGCAGTACAATGCGGCCATTGTGGTGGCGATCACGGTGCGCCGGCGGGCTTGGCAAGCTGCATGGTCGCCGTGCCCATGCCGCCGGACGCGCCGGTGATCAAGACATTGTCGTTCATCCCGGCGTCTGATCAAAGAATAAACCGGCTCAAATCCGCGTTCTTGGCGAGGTCGCCGATGTGCTTCTCCACATAGGCGGCGTCGATCTTCACGGTTTCGCCGCAGCGGTCGGGTGCCGCGAACGAGACATCGTCGAGCACGCGCTCCATCACGGTCTGCAGCCGTCGGGCGCCGATATTCTCGACGCTCGAATTCACCGCCACCGCCACGTCCGCGATCGCGTCGATGGCGTCGGGCGCGAAATCGAGCGTTACCCCCTCGGTCGCCATCAGCGCCACGTATTGCTTGATCAGCGACGCCTCGGGCTCCGTCAGGATGCGCCGGAGATCGTCACGCGTGAGCGCGCGCAACTCGACCCGGATCGGCAAGCGTCCCTGCAGCTCGGGCAGCAGGTCCGACGGCTTCGTCAGATGGAAGGCGCCCGACGCGATGAACAGGATATGGTCGGTCTTCACGGTGCCGTGCTTGGTCGAGACGCTGGTGCCCTCGATCAGCGGCAACAGGTCGCGCTGCACGCCCTCGCGCGACACGTCGGCGCCCAGGCGGCCCTCGCGTCCGGCGATCTTGTCGATCTCGTCGAGGAAGACGATGCCGTTCTGCTCGACCGCCTTGATCGACTCCTGCACCACCTGGTCGTTGTCCAAGAGCTTGTCGGATTCCTCGTTGATCAGGAGATCGTAGGACTCGGCGATGGTGACGCGGCGGGTCTTGGTGCGGCCGCCGCCGAGCTTGCCGAAAATGTCGCCGATCGAGATCGCGCCCATCTGCGCGCCCGGCATGCCGGGAATCTCGAACAGCGGCATGCCGCCCGAGGCCTGCACCTCGATCTCGATTTCCTTGTCGTTGAGCTCGCCGGCGCGCAGCTTCTTGCGGAAGCTGTCCCTGGTCGCGGGGCTCGAGCCAGGGCCGACCAGCGCGTCGAGCACGCGCTGCTCGGCGGCTTGCTGCGCGCGCGTCTGCACGTCCTTGCGCTTCTTCTCCCGCGTCTGCGCGATCGCGATCTCCAGGAGATCGCGCACGATCTGCTCGACGTCGCGGCCGACATAGCCGACCTCGGTGAACTTGGTCGCCTCGATCTTGAGGAACGGCGCGCCGGCGAGTCGCGCCAGGCGGCGCGAAATCTCGGTCTTGCCGACCCCGGTCGGACCGATCATCAGGATGTTCTTCGGCAACACCTCCTCGCGCAGTTTTTCGTCCAGCTTCAGGCGCCGCCAGCGGTTGCGCAGCGCGATCGCCACCGCGCGCTTGGCGTCGGCCTGGCCGATGATGAAGCGGTCGAGCTCGGAGACGATTTCGCGGGGAGAAAAATCGGTCATGGACGCTCTATGTGGTCCCGGCGGCGGATTACCGCAATAGCGGCGTAGCCTGCCAGGCCTTGATCGCGTCGAACGAGTGGAAAAGCATGACGATGTTCAGGGTCAGGTTGTCGCGGATCAAGTATCCGAGAGTCACCTCCATCACCACCGCGAGCCCGACCACGCTCCATATCGGCAGCCGGGAGGCGAGCGTGAAGCCGAAGATCATCGACACCGTGTCGGCCAGCGAGTTGACGACGCTGTCGCCGTAATAATTGAGCGAAATGGTGCCGGCGCGGTAGCGCTCGATGATCAAATTGCTGTTCTCCAGGATCTCCCATCCACCCTCGATCGCGACCGCGAACACCAGCCGCAGCCCGAACGAGGCGCCCGGCAACAGCAGCCGCCCGAACAGATAGAGACCGAAGCCGTGGATGACATGGGTGAAAGAGTACCAGTCGGAGATGTGCTGGGAATTCTCCGAGCTGTTCACCACACCGTGCCACAGCTTGATGGTGCCGCAGGTGCAGATCGGCACGCGTCCCATCGCCAGCAGAATGGCGGCCTCGAGCGCGAGCATCGCCGGGATGACCAGGACATAGGCCCATTGCGGAACGCCGGCGGCCCAGCTCGGACGCCCGTCCTGCTGCAGCATCAAAGCTTCTCGATCGTGACGTTGCGGTTGGTGTAGACGCAGATGTCGGCGGCAATGTCGAGCGAGCGGCGCACGATCGCCTCGGCGTCGAGCGGTCCGTCGATCAGCGCGCGGGCGGCGGCGAGCGCGTAGTTGCCGCCCGAGCCGATGCCCATGACGCCGGCCTCCGGCTCCAGCACGTCGCCGGTGCCGGTCAAGATCAGCGACACCTGCGCGTCGGCGACGATCATCATGGCTTCGAGGCGGCGCAGATAACGGTCGGTGCGCCAGTCCTTGGCGAGCTCGACGGCGGCACGGGTGAGCTGTCCGGGATACTGGTCGAGCTTGGCTTCCAGCCGCTCGAACAGCGTGAACGCATCGGCGGTGGCGCCCGCGAAGCCGCCGATCACGTCGTCCTTGCCGAGGCGCCGCACCTTCTTGGCATTGGCCTTGACGATGGTCTGGCCGATCGTGACCTGGCCGTCGCCGCCGATCGCGACCGTCCCGCCCTTGCGGACGGTCAGGATGGTGGTGCCGTGCCAGAGGTCGGACTGACCATTCATGGGGCGCGTGCTCAGGTCCGTGAAGTCATGTAGTGGCGGGGGCCGCCAATTCAAATAGAGCTATCGTGCCGGGGCTGTCGAGCCTCGGTGAAGGCCCGAAGCGATGATGGTGGCGATGCGCGCGGCGGCGAGCCGATATCCGGCCTCATTGGTGTGGATCCCATCGATAAAAGCAGGAGCGGCCGACCCGTCAAAAAGGTCGGATAGATCATGGACGGTCGGCCCGAGGTCGTGGGCGCTTCGATAGATGGTCGCGATGGTGGCGCCATAGCGCGGATAGATCTGCTCGAGCGTCCGCGCCATCGCAACCTCCGGGCCGATCGGTGTCCGGCGCGCCAAGAGCATGGGCTGGAGCATGAAGTCGCAGCGCATCATGGTTGTACGGCAATAGGCATCGGCGGCGATGATTCCGTCGCGCAAGGAATTGGTGCGCGCGAGCTGTGGCAGGATGTCGTTGTCCATTCTGGCCAGGAACGCCGGTGCCGGGTCCCATAACTTGGCGGACAGGCGATGGCCGATCTTGATCAATTCGAACGCATTCACGCCGCCGAGCAATCCCCCCAGCCGGCCCGGCGGCGCTACCGCGTCCAGGTAGCGCTCGGTTGCGTCGTTGCCCCCGGTATAAAATACCGTTTGGTCGATGGCATAGAGATCGCGGAAGCGCCGCAGGAGGGAGAGCTCGTTCCGGATTGCCGCTGCCTCAATGCCGAAATTGTAGACGACGACGTTCGAATGACCCTGTCGATGCAGCGCCTCCTGCAATTGGGCCGCGATCGTGTCGACGTCCAAGACGCGCGTGCCCCACGCGGCCGAGCCCCCGGTCACCGCAATGCGCCATTCGCCCGGCTGTTTCGGCGTCGGCGGCGCCGTTCTCAGTCCGAGCTCGTTGATCAGGATGCCGTCGCCCCGCCACGGCCGGTAGAGTGTCATCCCATCCCGATCGACCAGGCGCGCGTTGCTCATCAGGTGCGGCGGCCACCAATTGCCGCGGCTCAGGATCGAGGTGTCCTCGAGCGGTGCGATGCGGTCCGCCAGACGAGTCGCCACCGCCGCCACTTCGATTGCCGCGATAAATACCAATGCAAAGCTCCAAGCCAGCAGATGGAAGAGGACTTGTCTCGCCCGACCGTGGGCGACGACGGCGCCGGCAAGGATCAAGAGGAATGCGTCGAACGTCAGGCTCAGCACGTTGACGCGAAGGCTGAGATCGAGCCGTCCGGTCGCCAAGCGAATCCCGATCGGACTGATCGCGAGGGCAAGCAGCAGGATCGCGCCCGCAACGGCGACGTCGACCGCTCGCTTGGATCGGACCACAGCTGGCGGGTCCTTGGAGTTGTCCGTTAGTGCTCGCACCGGCGTTCCCTTAATCGAGCTCGAACGCGGCCTAAAGCTCGCCACAGCCGGTCAGCGCCGTGAACCGGGAGATCAGTGCGTAAAAGCGCAGGTTAATGTCCATGTGTACCGGTTCGGTGATCGCCGCAATCGTCGTGCGGGGCAGGTAGCATAGCGAAACGTCGCCTGATAAAAGGCGGTCGGCTCAACGGCAAGAGACCTAGTTCATGCGCAAAGGCTCGGTCAAGCGCGCCACCAAGGAAACCCAAGTCGAGGTCGCGGTCGATCTCGACGGCACCGGCGCGTCGTCGATTTCAACCGGGATCGGTTTCCTCGACCACATGCTCGACCTGTTGGCGCGCCATTCCCGTATCGACCTCACCGTGAAGGCCAAGGGCGATCTGCACATCGACCACCACCACACCACCGAGGACGTCGGCATCGCGCTCGGCCAGGCGGTCAAGCAGGCGCTCGGCGACATGAAGGGCATCACCCGTTATGCCGACGTCCATGTGCCGATGGACGAGGCGCTGACCCGGGTGGCGATCGACATTTCCGGGCGGCCGTTTCTGGTGTTCAAGGCCGAGTTCGTGCGCGATAAGGTCGGCACCTTCGACACCGAGCTGGTGCAGGAGTGGTTCCAGGCCTTCGCGATCAACAGCGGGGTGACGCTGCACCTGGAGACGCTCTACGGCAGCAACGACCACCACATCGCCGAATCGTGCTTCAAGGGCTTGGCGCGGGCGCTGCGGGCGGCGGTCGCGATCGATACACGGGCTGCGAACGAGATCCCGTCGACCAAAGGCACGCTCGGCGGGTGAGAGCATTCTCGATCCCCCTGCGGGGCGGAGAAAGCAAGGCGAGCAACGATGTCCATCTATACCGTGCACGAGCCGCCGCTGAGAGCGAACGAAGATGCCCCCGATCCGGTGCGCTTCGTGTTCGTGCGCGACGGCTTTTCGTTCTGGGCCTTTGCGCTGACCGCGCTCTGGATGCTGCGGCACCGGCTGTGGCTGGTGCTGATCGGCTACCTGGTGGTCGCGGTGGCGCTACAGGTCGCGGTCTACATGCTCGGCGCATCGGCATCCGTGATGTTCGGCGTCGGCTTCTTGCTGTCGCTGCTGGTCGGCTTCGAGGCGGCGACCTTGCGCCGCTTCACGCTGGGGCGGCGCGGCTGGAAGAACGTCGGCATCGTGGTCGGCGACGACGTCGAATCGGCCGAGCGGCGGTTCTTCGACGCCTGGACGCGAAGCGAGACGCGGGCGCCGGCGCCACCGCCGTCGCCGTCCGCGCCGATGCTGCGCCGCCCGCCGCCCGCATCCGACGTCATCGGCCTCTTCCCGCAACCGGGAGCGCCGCGGTGACCGTCGCCATCGTCGACTATGGCTCCGGCAATCTGCACTCCGCCGCCAAGGCGTTCGAGCGCGCCGCGCGCGAGCAGGCGCTTGAGCAGCCGATCGTGGTGACGGGCGATCCCGATGCGGTCGCGCGCGCCGACCGCGTCGTGCTGCCCGGCGTCGGCGCCTTTGCGGATTGCCGGCGCGGCCTCGACGCGGTCGACGGCATGGTCGAAGCGCTCAACGAAAGCGTTCGTGCGCGCGGCCGGCCGTTTCTCGGCATCTGTGTCGGCATGCAGCTGATGGCCGAGCGCGGCCGCGAATACGAGGTGGTCGAGGGCCTGGGCTGGATTCCCGGCGAGGTCGACCGCATCACGCCGTCCGACCCGAGCCTGAAAATCCCGCACATGGGCTGGAACACGCTCGACGAACGCCGCCCGCATCCGTTGCTCGACGGCATCGCGGTCGGGCCGCAAGGCCTGCACGCCTATTTCGTGCATTCGTTCCATTTGAAGGCGGCGGAGCGCTCCGATCTCGTGGCCGAGGCCGACTATGGCGGCCCGGTCACCGCCGTGGTCGGCCGCGACACCGTGGTCGGCACCCAGTTCCATCCGGAGAAAAGCCAGCGCCTGGGCCTGAAGTTGATTGCGAACTTCTTGAAGTGGAAGCCGTGACGGCTTGTCGTTGAGAGTTTTGCCGTGATCCTCTTCCCAGCCATCGACCTCAAGGACGGCGCCTGCGTGCGCCTCGAGCAGGGCGACATGGCGCGCGCGACCGTGTTTCACCAGGACCCGGCCGCGCAGGCGCAGGCCTTCGAGGCGCAGGGCTTCGAGTACCTGCATATCGTCGATCTCGACGGCGCGTTTGCCGGCAAGCCGGTCAATGTTGCCGCGGTCGAGCGCATCATCGAGGTGACCAACATCCCGTTGCAGCTCGGCGGCGGCATCCGCGACATCGGCACCATCGAGGCTTGGCTCGACAAGGGCGTTACCCGGGTCATCATCGGCACCGCGGCGGTGCGCGACCCGACGCTGGTCACCAAAGCCGCCATGATCTACCCCGCCCGCATCGCGGTTGCGCTCGATGCGCGCGAGAGCATGGTGGCGGTCCAGGGTTGGGCCGAAACCTCCGAGCTCACCGCCTTCGACATCGCGAAGCGTTTCGAGGATGTCGGGGTCGCCGCCTTGATCTATACCGATATTTCCCGCGATGGGCTGCTCACGGGCCTCAATCTCGATGCCACTATCGCGCTTGCGGAGGCGGTGAGCATCCCGGTCATCGCCTCGGGCGGGCTCGCCTCCATCGATGACGTGAAGGCGCTGCTCCACCCGCGCGCAGCAAAGCTCGCGGGCGCGATTGCGGGCCGCGCGCTCTACGACGGCAGGCTCGATGCAGCGGAAGCCCTGCGATTGATCCGCGCGGCGCGCGGGGCGCCGTGACACGCTATCCGGCCGATCGGCTCGGCACGCCAGACCGATGAACTGATCGGCCGGACTCGATCTCTCGGTTCAATCCTTGGTCGCCAGAATCGCCGCCAGCGCGGGGCTGCCCTGGTCCGCAAGCGCATCGATCTGCTCGCCGCACCATTGATAGGCCGCCTCGAAGACTTCGAAGTGGCGGTCGAAATCCATGAAATTCGCGCCCGCAAGCGCCGGCACGCTGAGAACGAGATCGAGCGGGCCGAGCGGCAGCAATTCGGCGCTCTGGTGCATGCCCAGGCAACGCTGCAGCACGCTGATGGGGTTTGGCACGGCCGGTAATTTCCGCCGGCCGCCGGGCGTGAGCATCTGGCGGACGAGGCGCCAGCGCCCGGGGATGCTCATATAGTCCACATCGAAGCGCTGCCGCAGGTCGCGGGCGCCGAAGTGCACGATGAGGTTCGGCCCGGCCTTGAGCGCCTTCATCGACCGCAACGGGATATTGTCGACCACGCCGCCGTCGACCAGCATGCGCCCGTCGTCGGTGAACACCGGCGGCAGCACCGCCGGGAGCGAGCCCGAGGCCCGCACCGCCTTCCAGAGCGGGCCGCGACGGAGGAGGTAGGGTCCCTGCCCGGAGCCGTCGAGAATTGCTGCGACCGCGAAATAGGGGCGCCAGGCGTCCTCGACGCAGACGCCCTTGAACTGCCGCTGCAGCGCCTCGTCGAACGGGACATGGTCGAGCAGCGCGTAGCGCGGCAAGGTGTAGCGCTTGAATCCCCGACTGGTCACGAACACGTCGTGGGTGCCGAGGTCGACCTCCTCGGGGCTCAGCCCGATGGAAAATCCGCCGAGCACCGCCGCGCCGACGCTGGCGCCGCCCAGAATATCGAAGGTCGCGCCGCGTTCCGCGAAAGCCTTGAAGACGCCGACGTGGGCGGGGCCAAACCCGCCGCCGCCGGCGGCGACGTAGCCGGCCGCCCGCCCGGTCAAGAAGCGGTGCAGGCTCTTGAAGTCGAGATCGTCCTCGATCGACACGTGGTGATGCATTCCCACGTCGCGTTGCTCGAGCCAGGCGGCGGTGCCTTCGACCCAACCGGCGCGGCGCTCGTGCAGGCGCACGAGCCGGCGGCGCGCCGGCGGGTGGGTGGCGAACGCGAAAGCCTCCACCGGATTGAGGCCCTCGGGCGGCGCGCCGGAGACGACGATCAAGACCTGGTCCGCTTGCCGGATCGCCTTGCGCGTCCAATCGGTGAGGCTGTCGTCGGCCAGATAGGCGATCAGCTCGTATTCGTGCTCGATGGCGTTGAGCCAGTTGGATACGTTGGGGTGATCGGGCGCCTGGCCGGCGAAATGGCGTTTGATGTAATCGTAGTTGAGCAGCCGGCCCTTGCCGCGACGTCCCACCACGTTGTCGAGGCGATCGTAGAAGATCTGCGGGATCGGCTCTTTCCCCCCGGCGACGACCGCAATGGTGCGCGCGGCGGCGGCGCGCGGCGCGATCGCGACGCGTGCGTTGCTGTCGGCGAGCCTGTGGGCTAGCGCCCGCAGCAGCGGCTGATAGATCTCCGGCACTTGGCGCGCGACGCTATCGAACGATGTCCGGTCGAGCTCGAGCACGACCGAATCGCGCGCAGCGATGATCGTTGCCGTGCGCGGGGCGCCGGAGAAGAAGCCGATCTCGCCGATCGGCTCGCCGACACCGATCTCGGCGACGGCGCCGGTCTTGCCCTCGATCCAAACCTCGAAGCGGCCGGAGACGACCACATAGACGGAGTCCGACGGCGTGTTCTGGCGAACGAGGATCCCGCCGCGAAGCAAGTTGTGAACTTTCGCGCGCGACCAGATTTCGGCCAATTGATCGTTCGACAGCTCGCGGAAGATCGCCGTCGAGCGGAGCAATGTCGCCGCGTTCGGGGCGCCCGGTTCGTCTGCCATGGCGGTTCCTTGGGCCTTGATCGCATCTTTGCAGACTGGCCCGCGCCCGGCAAACTTGCCGGCCGTGCGATGTCCGGCCGGTCGGCTCGGCATGTCCTTGCCTTCGCGGGGAGGACGACCGTTGCGCTCGATCGAACCGGATTCCGCGCCGAACCTGGGCGCGCCTGGGCTATGATTGCGCGCACGGCGGCATCGAGCCGCACGGAGAGTCTCGAATCGTGTTCAAAGTCCGCGTCATTCCCTGCCTCGACGTCAAGGACGGCCGCGTCGTCAAGGGCGTGAGGTTCCTTGACCTGCGCGACGCCGGCGATCCGGTCGAGGCGGCGATCGCCTATGACGCGGCCGGCGCCGACGAGCTCACCTTCCTCGACATCACCGCCAGCCACGAGAACCGCGACATCATCCTCGACGTGGTGCGGCGCACGGCGGAGGCTTGCTTCATGCCGCTCACCGTCGGCGGCGGCGTGCGCACGGTCGAGGACATCCGCAAGCTGCTCGCCTCCGGCGCCGACAAGGTGTCGATCAACACCGCCGCGGTCGCCCGCCGCGAATTCGTGCGCGAGGCGGCGGAAAAGTTCGGCGATCAGTGCATCGTGGTGGCGATCGACGCCAAGAAGGTGTCGAGGCCGGACGAGCCCGGCCGCTGGGAGATTTTCACCCATGGCGGCCGCAACCCGACCGGCCTCGACGCGGTCGATTATGCGCGCGAGGTGGTCGCGCTCGGCGCCGGAGAAATTCTTCTCACCTCGATGGACCGCGACGGCACCAAGCAGGGCTTCGACATCCCGCTCACCCGCGCCATCGCGGACGCCGTGTCGGTGCCGGTGATCGCCTCAGGCGGGGTGGGCACGCTGCAGCACCTGGTCGAGGGCATCCGCGACGGCCACGCGACAGCGGTGCTGGCGGCCTCGATCTTCCACTTCGGCGAGCACTCGGTACGCGAGGCCAAGGACTACATGGCGCGCGCCGGCCTGCCGATGCGGCTCGATCCGTAGCGGTTCAAGGAATCTCTCTTGGGTTGACGGCGCTCTTCGCCCACCGCAACGCGGGTTCGAGCCGGTCGTTGCCCCAGAACAATTCTCCGTCGGCGGTCGTGAAGCTCGGCGCGCCGAACAGGCCGAGCTGCTGCGCCGCCTCGGTCTGCGCCCGCAGCCGCGTCTTGATCGCATCCGATTGGGCGGCTGCGAGCACCGGCCCCGGCGCGATCTTCAATTCCACGAGGATGTCGGTGACGGTCGCCGCGTCGTCGATGCGGCGACCGTCGCCGAATTCCGCCCGGAAGATCGCGCGACAGAAATCTTCGCCCCAGCCGTGGTCGAGCCCGGCCAGCGCGACGCGGGCCGCCAGCAGGCTGTTTTGCGGAAACGGATCGGGACGCCGGAACGGCAGCGCCAAATCCGCGCATAGCCGCTCCAGGTCGCGCCACATGTGGCGGCCCTTGGCGGGATAGAGGTTGAAGGGCGAGGTGGTCCAGCCCTGCGCCTTGAAGATCGGCCCGAGCAGGAACGGGCGAAAGCGCACGGCGACGTCGGCCCGCTGGGACAGCGGGCCGATCCGCATGGCCGCCGGATACGAGTAGGTCGAGGCGAAATCGAACCAGAAGTCGAGCGCCGGAGCAGGCATCCGGTCATGCTAGCCCCATCGGCAGCAATGTGAAGCGGCGATGCCTCTCCCCGGCCGCCGGCAGAGGTGATATGCAAGCGTGGAGCAATCTGATGTCCACCTTCACCCTCCACGACCTCGAAAAGCGCGTGAAGGAGCGCGCCAAGGCCGGCGCCGACGTTTCCTATACGCGCAAGCTCATCGACAAGGGCGTGGCGCACTGTGCCAAGAAGCTCGGCGAGGAGGCGGTCGAGACCGTGCTCGCCGCCGTCAGCGAGGACCGCGAGCGGTTGATCGGGGAAGCCGCCGACCTCATCTATCATCTGCTGGTCGTGCTCGAGGCCCGCGGCATCGCGCTCGCCGAGGTGGAAGCGGCGCTCGCCGAGCGGACCGGGCAATCGGGCCTCGAGGAGAAGGCGTCGCGACCAGGCGGCCGCGTGCCGGCTTTGCCCGGCAAGCGCAAGATCAAGACGCGGCCCGGATAAACCTAGGCGCGTAGCAAGGACGGTCGATGGAGCAGCGCACCGAGGACGGCCTTTCGCCTTACCGCGTGTTCTCGCGGGCCGAGTGGGCGGAGCTGCGCCAAGACACGCCGATGACGCTCACCCCGGACGAAGTGACCCGGGTGCGCTCGCTGCACGATCGGCTCGACATGAAGGAGGTGGAGGAGATCTACCTGCCGCTGTCGCGCCTGCTGTCGCTTTACGTGGCGGCGACCCAGCGCCTGTTCCGCGCCCAGCAGGGCTTTCTCGGCACCGAAGACTCGAAGCTGCCTTACATCATCGGGGTCGCCGGCTCGGTGGCGGTCGGCAAGTCGACGACCGCGCGCGTGCTGCAGGCGCTGTTGGCGCGCTGGCCGAACGTGCCGAAGGTCGATCTCTTGACCACCGACGGCTTCCTCTATCCCAACGCCGTGCTCGAGCGCGAAAGCCTGATGGAAAAGAAGGGCTTTCCCGAGAGCTACGACCTGCCGGCCTTGCTGCGGTTTTTGACCGACATCAAGGCCGGCCGCCGCCCGGTGCGGGCGCCGATCTACTCCCATCTGGTCTACGACGTGATGCCCAACCAGTGGATCGAGATCGACCGTCCGGACATCTTGATTGTCGAAGGCCTCAATGTGCTGCAGGCCGGCCGCCCGCCGAAGGACGGCAAGGCGATTCCGTACGTATCGGACTTCTTCGATTTCTCGATCTACCTCGATGCCGACGAGGAGGTGCTGCAAAACTGGTACGTGGACCGCTTTCTCACCTTGCGGGGCACGGCGTTCCGCGATCCGAAATCATACTTCCACCGCTATGCGACCTTGTCGGACGAGGAGGCGGTGAAGACCGCGAGCTCGATCTGGACCCGCATCAATCTGGTCAATCTGCACGAGAACATCTTGCCGACGCGCCAGCGCGCCGACCTGATCCTCACCAAGAGCGAGAGCCACCTGGTCGAGGAAGTGGCGCTGCGAAGGTTGTGACCCGGGCGGCGAAATTTACGCCGCCAGCGAAGCGCGCGCCGGGACCGTCGACAGCGCACCCGCCAACCGCTCGCGGTCGAGCGGCTTGGTCAGAAATCCGTCCATGCCGGCGGCCAGGCAAGCGTCGCGGTCCTCATCGAGCGCATTGGCGGTGAGCGCGATGATCGGCGTGCGCCGTGCGCCGCGTTCGGTCTCGGCGGCGCGGATGTGGCGCGCGGCCGCGATGCCGTCGCTGCCGGGCATGTGCACATCCATGAGCACGAGGTCGTAGGGCGCGTCGGCCGCCTGCGCCGCAAGCCAGGCCTCGACGGCGGCATCGCCGCTGGCGGCAAGCGTCGGGCGGTGGCCGAGCCGCTTGAGCAGCGCCTGCGCGAGCAGCGCGTTGATCTCGTTGTCCTCGGCGATCAGGATCGCGAGCCCATTCGTGGCGGCGTCGGCGCGCGCATCCGCGCGCTCGCCGGCGTCCGCTTCGCTCGCGGCGCGCTCGAATCCGTCGTGCTCGCCGCTGAGCCGCGCGGCGAGCGAGACCGCGCGCACCGGCTTCACCAGGTAGCCGGTGAAGCCCGCGTCCTTGAGCGCCGCAAGCTCGTGCCGCTCGCCCGGGGTCACCAGCACGATGCGTCGCGCGATCGCCCTGGCGGCGCGCGCCAGCCGTCCGCAGCCGTCGGCGCCGAGCGCGCGGTCGACCAGGATCGCGCTCCAGCTCCGCTCGGGGAGGAGCACCATCGCGACCGGCTCATCGGGCACGACGCAGCTCCGCGCGCCCCAGCGTACCAGGCGCCGCGCCACCAGCGAGGCTTCGGTTGCGGCCGGGGCGACGATCAGCACATCCATGCCGGTGAGATCGGGCGGCGCGAACGTCGCCTCGTCCGCCTGCCCGGAGCGTGGCAGCGGAACCGAGACCTGGAAGGTCGAGCCGGCGCCGGGCGTGCTGTCGACGCCGATGCGGCCGCCCATCCGTTCGATGATGCGCTTGGAGATGGTGAGGCCGAGGCCGGTGCCGCTGAATTTACGGGCCGCGCCGCTGTCGGCCTGCTCGAATTCGAGAAAGATCCGTTCCTGCTCCGCCGGCGCGATGCCGATGCCGCTGTCGCGCACCAGGAAACGGATCTGGTCGGCCGCGTCGCCGGGCTCGACGATGAGCGCGACGCCGCCGCGCTCGGTGAACTTGATCGCGTTGCCGGCAAGATTGAGCAGGACCTGCCGCAGCCGGGCCGCGTCGCCGACGACGTGGCGGGGCAGGCCGTCCTCCACATAGGACGCGATCTCGAGATTCTTGGCTTGCGCGCGAGGCGCAATCAGCTCGATCGTTTCCTCGACCAGCACCGGCAGATCGAACACCCGCGCTTCGAGATCGAGCCGCCCGGCTTCGATCTTGGAGAAGTCGAGAATTTCCTCGATCAGCGACAGCAAGGTGTCGCCCGAGGTCTTCACCGCCTTGGCGTAGGTTGCCTGCTCGGGCGTGAGCGGGGTGTCGGTGAGCAAGCCCGCCATGCCGAGGATGCCGTTGAGCGGAGTGCGGATCTCGTGCGAGATCATGGCGAGGAAGCGCGATTTGGCGCGGTTGGCGGCCTCGGCCTGGTCGCGCGCATCGGCGAGCGCGCGCTCGGCTTCGACCCGGTCGGTGACGTCGCGGCCGACGCTCTGCACCTCGGTCTTGTGTCCGGCGCGCACCACGACCTCGCGCCAGGCGATCCAGCGCGCGCCATCGGCGGCCGCGATCTTCTGATCGTGGATGCGGGTGCCGTCGGGCAGCAGCTCGACCGCGCCCTGCTCGGTCACCGGCAAGGTGAAGGCGGTGCCGGTGATGTCGCCGCGGCCGCGTCCGGCGAGCGCGCAAAAGGCGTCGTTGGCGTAGGTGATGCGATGGTCGCCGTCGTGGCGGACGATCAGGTCGCCCTGCGCTTCGGTGAAGCTCTTGGCGCGCTCCTCCGCCTCCTTGAGCTCCCAGTTGCGGTCGGCGAGCTCCTCGAGCCGTTCTTGCAGGAGGCGCAACTCGGCGCGGAGCTGCCGGTTGCGGGAGACCATCAGCCCGGCCGCGCCGCAGGCCGCGCCGAACAGCGCCGCGGCGCCGACCGCGAAGGTATGCGGATCGTACTGGCCCGAGCTATTGACCGCCGCCAGAAACCCGAACGCGGCCGCAAACGACATCGACAGCACGGCCGCGGCACGAACGAGCAACAGGAGCGCGTGGAGGCTCACGAGCACGCGCACTTTCGCCAGGATGCCGGAAACCATCCGCATGTCCGCCGCCGATCCCCGAGTAGCCCGCCAAAGCCTTGGCGTCGGCGGGCGTCGCAGGCGCGTTCCGCGGTGCCCAGTGGGCGCTCGCCGGATTCCCTGCTGTCTTTGGTTGTGGCGTGATCTTGCTCGGGAACCCTTTGCGATTCCCTTCGCGGGCTGCGTGCACGGCAGTCATGCCGCCGGCAAGGTTGATGCAAGGTTAACGAGCGAGTGACGGAATACGACGACGGAGGACAGATGAAGCGACCGAACGTACCACCCGAAAAATCAGTCGTCCGTCGTCCGCGCCTCAGCGGACCTGAGCGACCTTGTTGTCTTTGTTATTCCGCATCGCCGCGAACAGGGCGGCGGCATCCCGGTGACCCAAACGCGAGGAATAGACGAACAGCGTCAAATCCGCGTCGGCCGCCTCGCGCGACAGGCTGATCGTGACGTCGGCGCCGCTGCCGACCACTTTCACGGTCTTGAGCAGGCCGTCCGACTTGCAGGCATTGGCGCTGGTGGCGACGGTGTCGTCGACCAACGCGAAATCGGCGGTCTCGACCGCATCGACGATCCGGATGCGCAGGTCGGGATGTGCCGCGCTGTTGTCGATCCGCACCCGCACGTCGGGCGAACCGGTCGCGGCCGCCACCTGATAGGTCGTCGATCCGGCCGTGAAGCAGACGCCCGGCGGCGAGGCGAAGAACACCGGCGCGGCGGCCGGAAGGCCGGCGACCAGAAGGAGAATCAGCGTTTTTTGGAGGCGCTCCATGAAGTCCCCTCGGCCGGAGGACGGCGATCGACTCCGGCCGACAAGGAAACGTTAAGGCTAATTATTTACTAAGCGGTTAAATCGAATGACGCTTTTGCGAAAGTTTTCACGGTGTGTCCGCTGCTGGACAAGCCGCAAGATGTCCGCTCGAATGTGACCGTGTCACGACTTGCGCTTGGCGATCCCGTCGTCGCCCATCACGAATAAATCCGGGCGAACGAGCACTCGCAGCGCCTCGATATTCTCCTCGAATTGCTCGTCGGATAGGACGCTGCCGACAGGCTCGCCCGGCGGAGGAATCTCGCACGGCTCGAGATCGTTCGGATCGATGCCGAAAACCGTCCGCTCATGAAGAACGAGATTGTAGTCGCCGGTGACGTCGACCCGAAGGGTGCCGTCTTCCGAGAAGCCGCGGACCGTGACGCGGTGTCCCGTCGACTTCATGCGATACAGGCTCCAGGGGTCAAAACGCTCGGCGATTGCGCGGATTGCTGCTGGTTGCGACGCAATCCATTCCTTCCAAGCGGCCTCTTCCTTGGCGGTCGGTTCGGAAATTCGCGCCATGTTCAATTCCCTCCAGGTGGAATGGTATGTGGCGTTTCACGCCGCACGGCGCACCTCGTCGGCGAGCGCGCGGTAGGACAGCGCCTCGGCGAGATGCATGCGGGAAATCTTCTCCGCGCCGTCGAGATCGGCGAGCGTGCGGGCGACCCGCAGCACGCGGTGATAGCCGCGCGCGGAGAGCCGCATGGCGTCGGCGGCGTCACGCAATAGCGCGAGCCCGGCCGCATCCGGCCGCGCCACGTCCTCGAGCACGGAGCCCTGCGCGGCCGCGTTGGTGCGGATGTGCGGCAGGCCGATCGCCGCGTAACGCTCCACCTGGGTCTCGCGCGCTCGCGCGACCCGCTCGGCGACCTCGCGGCTCCCTTCTGTTGGCGGCGGCAGGATCAGATCGGCGGCGGTCACCGCCGGCACCTCGATGGTCAGGTCGATGCGGTCGATGAGCGGGCCCGACAGCCGCCCCTGATAGTCGGCGGCGCAGCGCACATTGGGGCCCCGCTTGCAGGCGAAGCCGGGCTCGCTGGCGCGGCCGCAGCGGCAGGGGTTCATGGCGGCGACCAGCATGAAGCGCGCCGGATAAGTGACGCGGTGGTTGACGCGCGCGATCGCCACCTCGCCGGTCTCCAACGGCTGGCGCAGCGAATCGAGCGCCTGCGGCTGGAACTCGGGCAGCTCGTCGAGGAAGAGCACGCCGTGATGCGCGAGCGAGATTTCGCCCGGCCGCGCTCGCAAGCCGCCGCCGACCAGCGCCGGCATGCTGGCCGAATGGTGCGGGCTGCGGAACGGGCGGCGATTGGTCAGCGCGCCGCCCTCGATCTCGCCCGCGACCGAGGCCACCATCGAGACTTCGAGCAGCTCCGGTATTAGGTAGCAAACTCACCTTCCAGCCTATCGGCCTATCCTGCCAGCACGGCTACCATTCCTGCACCTAACGGGAGTGAAAGCCATGAACGCCTTCGTTGTGAGCGGCCTGGTCAAGCGCCGCGCCGAGCTGGCGGGCGAGATTGAGCGAAC
>WNGB01000959.1_pt1 | contig 46940 bp, 43 predicted proteins | sample 5400681 | NCBI WGS metagenome assembly WNGB01 (sample SAMN13153367, study PRJNA577476) | soil metagenome | isolation source: 115 cm soil or saprolite under grassland replicate 2 | place: USA:California | collected 2016-06-15
CGGAGCGATCCGAATCAGACGCTTGCCGAGATTCTCGCCGCGGTAGAGCCCCGCGATCGAACCCGGTGCCTGCTCGAGTCCATCGAGGATGTCCTCTCGATAGCGAATCTGTCCGTTGCGCACCCAGCTCTCGAGTTCCCGCAGTGCCTCGGGACTGCGCTGAACATGGTCAAAGATGAGAAAACCCTGCATTCGCGCGCGTTTGACGAGAAGATGACGCTCGACCCGCGGTCCCTGGGGTGGCGGATCCCAGCTCGCGATGGACGCCTGCCAGCCGAACATGCCAGTCACGTACTCGCCCGGGTGGAAATCAGAACTTCGCGACTCTTCGACGCGTCCGACGGCTAGCGAGCGCATGACCGCACCAAGCGCTACAGGCTCGGAATAGTTGGCGACCGCGCTGACCCAACCGCGCATCGCGGGATCCACCGACAGGTAGATATTGCGCACCAGAACCTGACCATTCGACGGGTCCGGCACAGGCGCCTCGACGATCTCGAAGTGCTCCGCCTGGGGAATGCCAGACGGCCTGGACTTCAGTCTGACCTGCCGGTTCACTCGTTGATACATAGCTAGTACCCCCGGGTGCACTCTAGTGCTCGCGTCTTGCCGCGCCCATAGCGGCGACCCCTTAAGAAGGCGCGATACGCTGCGCTTGCCTCGGGCGACGGCTCGCCTCGATGGACGAGCGTCCTTTTGCCTGATGCTCAGACTCGGACGATCGGCGCAGGGGTCGCACCAAGGTCGCACCAGTCTGCAAAGCGCGACGACACGCGGCTACGCGCGAGCCTCGAGAACCCGCGCAGCTACGCGCAAACCAGCATGAATCGACCCCCTCCTCACGTTCATGGTAAGGAGGGGGTCGACGGTTCGAGTCCGTCAGAGGGCTTCACGAAGTACCTGCAAAACGGCGATGTGCGTACCGGCGCTCCACCGTCATCGTCAACGCATGTTCCCGTGGATCGGAACTCTCGGATCAGGCCGACGTAAGCACGGTTCCGGCACGGCCGTCTGTCACGACGCCGCCGCGTAGCGCCACGACACCGTTTACAATCACGTGCGCAGTGCCCTTTGCCAGCTGGTTCGGGGCCTCAAGCGTCCCGGACTCGGAGACCCGCTCGAAGTCGAACACTGCTAGGTCGGCGCGTGCCCCTGGCTTCAGCACTCCTCTGTCATCGAGACCTATGCGCTCCGCTGGAAGCGACGTGACCCTGCGGATGGCCTCAGGCAGAGAGAGCGTCTGGCGCTCGCGGACGATGCGCCGCAGGAACCAGGACGCCCAGGTGAAGGCGCCGTAGAACACCTCGTCACCCAAAGGCCCATTCAGGCTCAGGGCGGTGGCATCCGAGCCCACGGCGCAGTGAGGATGCTCGTAGAAGCTGGCGAGCTCGTCCTCCGGGTACATCCGGATGAGGATCTGAGGACGGTGGATGTCGTCGCCCTCGCTTCGCAAGATGTCCAAGAGGGTGTCGAGCGGATCCTGTCCCCGTGGGGTCAGCTCCGCCACGGTCTGTCCCACGAGCGACGGATCGCGCGTCAGGACGACCATCATCTCCTCAGGCCCCGGAATGCGCACGAAGCGCCTCACGTAGCCCGGGTATTCCTTGATCCGCTCTCGCTCGGCCTTGTTTCCGAGCCGGGCGTCTATCTCCTCCCTCGAGCCTGCCAACGCCCACAACGGGAGCATTGCGCTGATGTTGAGCTCGCCCCATACGCGCGTGTGCATGTCGAAGGCGACGTCCAGCCCAGACTGGCGCGCTCGGTCGACCATCTCGTAGGTCTTCTCCGTCATTCCCCGCGGGCTTCCGGGTTGGGGCATGGCGTGTGAGATCTGCGTCCTGACCCCGGTGGCAGCGGCCGAGTTGATCGGCTCCTCGATGCCCTCGACGGCGCGCTCGTCGGTATGACGCACGCAGGCCGCAAAGAGACCGCCGTGGGCTGCGACGATCTTGTTGAACTCGTCCAACTCCTCGGAGCGGGTGTGGACGGAGTCCGGGTACTGCAAGCCGCAGGAGAAGCCGAGCGCGCCCTCGTCCAAGGCTTCCTCGAGGAGGGCGCACATGTGCTTCACGTGATCGTCCGACGCCGGCCGCTCGGGGTCCTCCATCGCGGTCAGGCGGAGGTTGCCCAGCGGTACAAGAGTTCCGACGTTGATGCCAGGATGTGCCTGTCGAAGTTTCTCGAGGTACTCGCCGGTCGACTGCCAATCGAGTGGAATCGATCTGTTGTAGCCGAATATCGCCGACGCATACTCGGGACGGTCCCGTAGAGGCGTGCACCCGTGACCGCAGTTGCCGACCAAGACTGTCGTGACACCCTGAGTGAGAGCGCTCTCCGCCCGACCATCGATGGCGAGGGTGAGGTCGGCGTGACTGTGCACGTCGATGATGCCCGGCGTGACAACGAGCCCGGTGCCGTCGATTTCGTCGGCGGCCGTGACCGATGACAGGTCGCCGATCTTCTTGATGACCCCGCCCGAGATACCGATGTCGGCGGTGACCGGCGGCGCTCCCGTGCCGTCCACGATCGTGCCCGACCGAACGATGAGGTCGAGACCGCCGTTCGCGAATGACCTCTCGCTGTCGCCTGGGTGTCCCATCTTCAGTTCTCCTTCCGGTTCCTCGAGACCTTGGTGGATGCACTCCTCAGTCGACGCGCGCGACCTCGTACGGCTGCAGGCGACGCTGGATAGGCGTCAGCCCGTCACCCGGGAGAACGTCGACCTCGCACAGGCCGTCGGTCAGGTTGGCAAGAGCCAGGACGATCCGTCCATCGACGAAGCACGCGAGACCCGCAACAGACAACTCGTCTGAAACATGCAGATCGACGAGGTTGCCGTCCGACCACTCGCCGAGAGTGACGAAGACGTCGTGCACCGGATACGGACCTCCGTCGACGATGCCGCGAGGCCCAGCCGTCTCGAAGTACGTCAACGAGTCGGCGCCGGCGCGAGAAAGCGCTGCGATGCTTGCGAGCGTCCACGCCGCCGCGAACTGTGTCGACTGTCGTGGGTCGGCGGAGGACGACGGCACGCGCAGCGCGATCGGCGAGACGGCGACGGGCAGGGAGGCGAAGGTGCGGAGTGTTGAGAGCGCCTCCGGCTGGCCCGCAATGTTCTCCATGAGCGAGAGATCGTCGAATGCATGCACCTGGGGATTGAGCGAATAGGCGACCCCATCGGCGCCTGAGACGCACTCGCGGTTCCGGTTCAGCTCGTTGAAGTTGGCGCTCGTCCCCCCGAAGAAAGCAACATCTGCCAGAAGCGGTCCGAGCTGCCCACGCGCCGCCGCCAGCCAGAGCGGATGGGTCGCCTCCTCCGACTCGCGCAGCACGATCACCCGCGCGATGATTGAAGCCAGCTTCGGAAGCTCTGCCGCGAGCGCCGCCAACTCACGCTCGGGGTCGTCGGCAAGCACGATCGCCAGCTCGAGCGGGCAACCGACCCTTGCGGCCTCGGCGTCCGCACGTCCAAGTTGCTCGGGCCACCCTTGGCGAGCAAGATGCACGTCGCTCCGCAGGTGTGACGGACGGGCCGTTCGCAGGAGCTGGAGCTCCTCGGCACTAGCCGATCTACCATTGAAGCCGAGCCCGATGCTCGGCACGCCCCGCTCGATTGCCGCGCCAAGCTCGACCACGACGGTCTCGGCTTTGCTCACCGGGGCCGCAGGGACCTCACCACGTGCACTGATCTCCACAGCGTCGCGCACGCGCTCTCCTACCGACGCGTGGAACCGGTAGCCGAGGTCGGCGGGAAGCGAGTAGCTCTTGAATGATGCGTCCGACCAGTTTCGTTGGTCTTCGAGCTCGAAGCGCTCGCCACCGAACGAAAGCTCAACGATGACGGCATCAGTCTGGGCTATCGTCAGCGAGATCACCGGAGGAAACAGAGGCAGATCGATCTCGCCCACATGGATCTGCGGCGCAATCGCCATGGGGAAGCGCCCCGCAACGGTGCCGGCCCGCGTTTCACCGCGGTAGGGCTTGCCGGCGGTTGCCATCGGATGATGTATACAAAGGCCGATTTTTGCATAGTCGAATTCGCTCTCTGCCTCTCCGTCCATCTGGTAGGTCAGTACGCCGGCGCTTGTGGCGGTGATCGTGCCCTTCCACTGAAAGCCGATCGGCCCCTCGACGTGGTGGCACCGGCAGGAAACCCTGAACCGGTCCTCGCTCTCACTCACCGCGACTTCGAGGATTTCCGGCAGAACGGTACCCCAATTAAGATCTCGAACCGCAACGTAGATACGGCGCGCGATCTCAACATCACCCCAGCGAACGAACCTGAGATCGACGCCGTCGAGCATAGCCGTCAGTAGCCCCGCGCGCAGGACACGCCGCGCCGAAATATGGGGGTTAATCAATAAGACTCCTCCAGAACCCTCTCGACGAACTTGAAGAGCCGAGCCCCGAGCAGTGCGGCGCCTGGTAGAAGAGGTTCCGCATCGTCTTCGGGCCGATCTGCACGGGCTCGAAGAGGATGTCGTACTTCGGATCGCGGGCCACTGGTCCGATCGCCTCCTCCACAGGGTCACGCTTGACTTACGTCATCCACCTCGAGCTTCCGGCGCCAGTACGCGGCCGCGACGGCGGGCTGCGTTGACGATGCAGTACGGACAGGACTACGCTATGCGGACACTGTTGCGGTGTCAACCGACACTCTGCCATCCTGTTCGTACAACATTGAGGGGCCGCTGATGCTGCCGGAAGCGTCGATCGATCGCGACTCGCCGGTTCCGTTCTACTTCCAGCTCGCCGAGCTACTCGAGCACGAGATCGTCGGCGGCCGCTGGGAGCCGGGCGTGCAGCTGCCCTCGGAGCTCGACCTCTGCCGCCATTTCGGCGTCTCGCGGACGACGCTACGGCAAGCGCTCAGCCGGCTCGAGCAGGAGGGGCTCGTCTCTCGGCAGAAGGGCCGCGGCACCTTCGTCGAGGAGACGCGTCCGCGGTCCTGGCTCCTCCAGTCCTCGGGTGGGTTCTTCGAGGAGGAGGTCGAGCGGATGGGCAGGCGAGTCACGTCGCGTGTGCGCCGCGTCGAGCGCGGGCCGCTGCCGAGCTGGGCCTGCGACGCCCTCCTGCTGCCGCCGGGCAGCGTGGGCCTCACCCTGGAGCGTGTGCGCTCGGTCGACGGACTCGTCGCCATGTACGTCGTCAACCACCTGCCAGAGCGCCTCATGGACGCGGTGCTCTCGCTCGGGGAGGACGAGTCGCTCTACCAGCGCCTGCGGGAGCACTACGACCTCGAGGCGGCCGGGGGGCGGCGCGTGGTCGAAGCGCTGGCGGCGGAAGAGTTGCTCGGTAAGCTGCTCGAGGTGCCGCCGCGGACCCCGCTCGTCTTCGTCGAGTCCGTCACATGGGACGCGACGGGACAGCCGTTCGACTGCTACCAGACATGGCTGCGCACCGACCGCATGAAGGTCGAGATCGAGGTCGTCGCCGCGCCGCCGGCCGCCACCCTGGCCGTCGAGCGCGGCTGGAACGCGGCGTCCTGATGGCCCGGCCGGAGGCGCCGGCGAGCCACGACGACCGCCCGCTGGCCGACATTCTCGGCGAGGCGCAGCGCATCCTCGAGCGCGCGAGCGCGCTCGCGCTACCGATCCGCCTCGTGGGCGGGCTCGCGATCCGGCTGCACGCGTCGGGATCGCCGCGACCGGCGCTTGCGCGCGAGTTCAAGGACATCGACCTCGCCACCGAACGGGGCAAGTCGCGGGAAGCGTCGGAGTTCATCGCCTCGCTCGGCTACGCCGCCGACAACACGTTCAACACGATGAATGCTGGGCGTCGCGGCCTCTTCTACGACGTGGAACACGCCCGCCAGCTCGACCTGTTCGTCGGCACGTTCGAGATGTGCCACCGCGTGCCCATCGCCGACCGCTTCCACGCCGACCCCCACACGATTCCACTCGCGGAGCTGTTGCTCACGAAGCTCCAGATCATCGAGCTGAACGAGAAAGACCTCAGCGACATCATCGCGCTCCTGATCGACCACGAGGTGGGCACGCACGACGCCGACACCGTGAACGCGGCGTACGTCGCAAAGCTCTGCTCCGACGACTGGGGGCTCTGGCGCACCAGCAAGCTGAACATCGAGCGCGCGCACGCCGGCCTCGACCAATTCGCCCTCTCGCCCGAGGAGCGCCGACTGCTGGGCGAGCGGCTCGAGGCGCTCTGGCGGCAAATCGACGAGGTGCCGAAGTCGCGCCGCTGGAAGCTGCGAGACCGCGTGGGAGACCGGGTGCGCTGGTATGAGGAGCCCGAGGAGGTCGGTTAGCGCTACGCGTGTAGCGCGTGCGGGAAGCCGCTCAAGACCTCGTTCCCCGTCGCTGTGACGAGGTACATCCACTCCAGGCGGACGCCGCCAACCTCCGGATCGTACGCACCGGGCTCGACCATCAGCACCATTCCCTCCTCGAGCACGACGTCCTGGTCAGGCACGAGCCGCGGCCATTCGTGCACCCCCGTGCCGACTCCGTGCCCGGTGTGGAGCGGGTTGCTCACTCCGGCGTCCTCGAAGACCGCGCGGACCGCGCGGTCGAACGCCGCCGCCGTGACGCCCGGGCGCAGCTGCTCGCGCACGACCTCGATCGAGCGCTGGGTCGTCGTGTAGAGCTTCATGAACGCCGGGCCCGGCTCGCCGACGAAGATCGTGTTGCACGAGTCGCCCCAGTAGCCGTTCGCGCGCGGCGCGAGGTCGCAGAGGATCGGCTCGCCCTCCTGGACGACCCGGTCCGTCGGCCAGCCGCTGATTGCGCCGGTGTTCGCTACACCCGAGGTCAGGTCGCCCGCGACCGGGATGCGCTCGCCCGCCGTCAGCTCCATCGCGAGCCGCACCTCGGCCCACATCTCGAGCTCGGAGCGGCCCGCGCGCGCGCCCTCGAGCGCCGCCCGCTGCCCCAGGTCGGTCAGCGCGGCGCAGAAGCGGAGCCGCTCGATCTCGGCGGCCGTCTTCGTCGCGCGGGCGCGGTCGAGCTCACGGTCGATCGTCACTACCCGCGCCCCACGCTCGGCGAGCGCGTCCGCGACGAGCCAGGGCAGGGTCGCGGCCTCGCCGGCGACCACGCCCCCGACGCTGAACTCGGCGAGCGCGCGCTCGACCGCCGCCCGGTACCGGACCTCGACAGGCGAGCGCTCGCCGAGCCCGATCCCGACGTACGTGACGACCTGGTCCGCAGCGGCGGCGGAGGCGCCGCTCTCCTCGAGGTTGTTCACGAGCAGTGCGACGACGGAGCCGTCGGCGGACACGAAGGCCAGCGACGGCCCGCCCGAGAGCGGCGAGGTGCCGGTCTCGATGACGCCCGTGTGCTGCGTCGCGTAGCAGACCGCGTCCGTCGAGCTCAGCAGGGCCCAGTCTGCCCCGACCGTCCGGGCCGCCTCGGCCACCCGCAATGCGCGTTCGTCCCGCACTATCGACCTCCGTTCAGCCGCTCGTGAACTGATACTCGGGCTCGGCTTCATCGTAGAGCGTGACGATCGCGCAGTTGAGGATCCCGGCCGTGTACTCGGACCCGGGGTTCAGGCACAACGTCCGCCCGAGGCGCTGCGCCGCCTTCGACTCGTGCACGTGGCCGTGCAGCCCGAGCAGCGGCTGGTGCTCCCTGATGAAGTCGCTCACGGCCGTCGAGCCGACCGGGCCCATACGGACATCGCCGCCGCTCATCTTCACACGCAGCTCCGAGTCGACCACGGGGGCCTGATCGAGCTCCGTGCCGCGCGGCGGGCAGTGGAGCACGGCGACGAGATTGGCCGGGTCCTCGACCTCGGCGAACATCGCGTCGATCCGCCGCGCGAGCTGGTCCTCCTCCTCCTCGCGCGGAGAGTGCCACGGCGTGATGTTCGAGTAACCGGTCGTGATCAGCTCGTACTTGTCGCCCAGCCGGACGCAGCGTCCTTCGACGAACTCGACCGACCGTGCCGTGCGGAGGACGTCGTCGATCTCCCAGAAGTCGTCGTTTCCCGGATTGACGAAGCAGCGGATGCCGGAGCCGGCCAGACGCTCGTCCGCGAGCTCCATCCACCGTCGCATGCTCGCGACAACGACCTCTCGGAACGTCTGCTCACGACGATCCTCCGCGAAGAGCGCGAGCAGCTCGTCGCGGTCGCCGACGACCGGATACTGGCCGTTGTCGCGGATCCGCTGCGCGAGCTCGTCGCGTTCGCGCTCGGTCAGGTCGACGTACTCGTGGTCGTTGTAGCGCGCCCACCAGCCGCCTTTCGACCGCTCGATGGGGACGAGCGTCTTGCCTGTGATGTCGCCGCCGAGGATGAGGTACTGCACGTCGTAGAACTTGCCGGCGTTCAGGAACTTCTTGAAGCACCGTTCCGATCCGTGCACGTCGGTGACGAAGCAGAGGCGGGCCGAAACGCGGCTGCGCCGAGCTCGAGGGACCAGTTTTCGCATTCGCTAGTCGGGCGGGATCGTCTTGTAGGCGAGCCCGATGTCGACGCCTTGGCGTCGACGGTACTCGCGCACCCCGAACCACCACGCGGCGCCGATCACGAACATCCCGATCAGGTAGATCGCCGTCTCGGTCGTGTACTTCAGGCCGACGTTCTTGTGGAAGTAGAAGAGCAGGAAGATCGCCGCCGCCCCCATCAAGGAGCAGAGGACACCGACGACCGGCAGCACCTCGACGCCGCCGATCCTCCACTCCGCACTGGAGCCGCGGTACAGGTCCGGCCGCCGCCGCTTGATCAGCGTCGCCGTGATCCCGATCAGGACGAGCGATGGATAGGCCGAGACCGCCGCGATCGCGAAATACTGGAAGAAGTTGTCACTGTAGGCAATCCACACCGCCAGCGGGATCGAGACGACCGCCGTCGTGAGGATGGCGACGCCAGGGGTGTGCGTTCGATCGTCGACGCTTGCGAAGCGCTTCGGCAGCAGGCCGTGGAACGACCACGTCATGATCGCCCGCTGGACCATCGCCGCCTGGGTGAAGCAGGCGGGCAGGAACCAGCCGAGGAACGCGAAGCTGAGGATCGCAACCAGGGCGGTGTTCGACGCGACGAGCCCGGCGAAGTACACATACCCCGCGCTGCCGACGCCGGAGGCGGCGCCCGGGGCGTTGAGGTTGCCGCTGAACGCCGAGACGAAGAAGTCGTAGCCGACCGTCTTCATGAAGATCAGGATCGCGAGCAGCAGGACGGCGAGATTGCCGAGGCCTGCACCCCACATAGCAGCGAGCTGGCGCCGCCGCTGCCCGCCCTGCTTGAACTCGGCGGAGAGGTAGGTGCCCCAGTAGATGTAGATCGAGATCGTGAGCGCGTAGTAGATCGCGCCGATCGTCATCTTCGTCGAGTACCCGTGATCCGGGTACGCGCCCGAGGAGGCGCCCGCCTTCAGCGTCTTCTCGTAGGCACCGGGCCCGGCAACGCTGTTCACCGAGTTGACGAAGTGCGAGTGGCTCGTGAACAGCAGGATCAGCATGTCGACGAAGAAGCCGGCCGCCGCGATCACGACCATGATGGTCGCCACGCGCATCACCAGGCGGGTGCCCAGGTATGAGAGCAGGCTCACGAGCGCGACGATGCCGAGCGTCGTGATGAAGACGACGTTCTTGTGCGACGTGCTGAAGTACGTGCTCCACCGCGTGAGAGTCGACGAGTCGCTGACGCCGCCGACGACCGCGAGCGCCGGTGAGAGCGCTAGCGTCGCCATGAAGTACCCGAAGATCGGGACGCCGAAGAGCCCGCCCATGAACGAGCCGATGTTTCCGCCGAGCGCGAGCCAGGGCGGAAGAACGCGCGAGTTGATCGTGTAGTCACCCCCGACCCGCGGGATCGCGGACGTCAGCAATGCGAACGTCGTCCAGACGAAGAAACTGCCGATGCCGGCGATGAGCATCGCGATGTAGATGTTCGCCCTCGGGAACAGCACCACGACCGAGAGGAAGAACACGAGCCCCAGGCCGAGCGCGTTGCTCGACGCGAGGTTGAACACGATCTGCTGGAGCAGCGAGACCTGGCGGACGAGCCCGGTCGCAGTGCGCGAAAAGATCGGGACGGTGGCGCCGTCCGGTGCCGGACCGACGACGGTCGTGTCGCTCATCGAGGGTGAACCTCCTCTTGGGAGTACGCCGGACGAACGGCCACCAGGCCCCGCCCGGCGGGCGAGCAGGAGAGAGGAGGGGGCTTTGTCTGAGTGCTCCGCAACATCGACCCTGCCTCGTCGGGCATCGCTCCTGTACGGACAGGACTACCGTACAGGAGCGATCGGACGTATTCAAGCGCCGCTTGTAACGAGAATCAGGCGTCGACGCGGACGGTCTCGTACGGGCCCAGCTCGAGGGTCGATCCGCCGTCCAGTGCCAGCGGATCGCTCCAGTCGGGCGCCGTCTCGTCGTTCAGGCGCCGAAGCGTTACCCGGGCCGGCAGGCCCTCGAGCCGCACCGCAACCGGGTCGGCCTGGAGGTTCGCCGCGAGCAGCGAGCGCCGGCCGTCCCGCTCGGCAGCGATGCCGACGACGCGCCACGGCGCCGTCGAGGCGCACGCGAGCAGTTCGGCGCCCTTCCACTCGCCGGCCCAGGCCAGCACGCGGTGGAGCGGGAAGACCCGGCCCGGCGTCGAGGCGAATGCCTCCGGCAGCGGCGTGCCGGCCTCGCGCTCGACGACGCCCTTCCAGCCGGCCGTCTCGAAGTACGTGACGGAAGCCGCGCCGGACTCGGCGAGGTACTTGACGCTGCCGACGGTCCAGGCAGCGCCGAGCAGCGAGGGCTGCCGTGGGTCGACCGTATCGGGCAACTGGCCCGGCTCCGGCTCCGCCTCCTCGCCGCCCGCGTGGGGGTTGAAGCGCCGACGCAGCGTCACCGGGCTCACGACGACCGGCCTGCCCCCCGCGAGCTCGTGCGCCGACTCGACGGTCTCCGCCTGCGCCTCGAGCGTCTCCACGAGGGAGACGTCGTCGAACGCGTGCACCTGCGGGATGATCGAGTAGAAGACCGCGTCCATCGGCTCGGCGTCGGGCCGCGTGCGGTTCAGCTCCGTGAAGTAAAGATCCGTGCCGCCGGCGAAGGCGGCGCCCGGAAGCGCGGCCGCGAGGGCGCTGCGCGTCTCCTCGACGAGCTTCGCCGGGGTCGTCTCGTCGGGACTCGTCGTCTGCGCGCCCTCGACGAGCACGAGCACGCGCTCGACGCGCGCGCCGGAGAGCAGCTCCGCGACGCGGGGCAGGGGGGCCGGCGTCCTGCAGGAAGAGCACAACCTCGAGCGTCCACCCGAGCTGCTCGGCCTCGGTGCGGCCCTCCTGCAGCCGCTCCTCCCAGCCCGGCCCCGCAGGATGCACGTCGACGCGCAGGTGGTCGAGGCCGAGCGCGCGAAGGGCCTCGAGCTCGTGGTCGCCGAGCGGCGCCCCGTCGGACGCGGAGCCGAGGCCGAGCCGCGACAGCCGCCGCCCGAGCGGCCTGCCGACACGCAGTACGGGAGCGGGGTCGGCCGCGCGATCCGGCGCCCCCTCGACCCAAAGGCGCACGCGCTGCGCCACCCGCTTCCCGGCGGGCAGCTCGTGCGGGAACCCGAGCTTGATCGGCGTGCAGTACGTCTTGAACGAGGCGTCGGTCCAGTTCCGCTGGTCCTCGTCCTCCCAGAGGTCGCCGGCGAACTCGAAGCACACCGTGCCGCCCTCCTCGAGGTCGATCTCGAGGCGGTCGAAGGAGGGGAAGAGCGGGAGATAGATGCCGCCCTCGAAGCGCTGTGGGCCGATCAGCTGCGGGAACTCGCCGGAGATGTCGCCGTCCGGCGTTCTTGCGCGGTACGGACGGCCGCGCGTTTCCCGGTAAGGGTGGAGGACGCAGAAGCCGATCCGGCTGTAGAGCATGTCTCGCGGGCCGGCGCCGTCGTGCGCCAGCTCGATCGTCCCGTCCGCACTCCCTTCGATCCTGCCTTCCCACGTGAAGTCGATGTCGCGGCTTTCGTGGCGAACAGAGAAGCGGACCTCGAACGAGTCCCGGCGGTCGTCGAGCTCATACGCGAGCGCCTCGCCGGGGATCGTGTTCCAGTGACGGTCGCGGACCGCCGCGTAGATCCGGCGGACGACCTCGACGCCGCCCACGCTGACGTAGCGCAGATCGAAGCCGTCAACGAAGGCGGTGAGCCGGCCCGCCTTCACCGGGCGGAGTTCTTGCGGCGGTGCGTCGACGCCGTGCCAAACCGCGTACTTCGAGGACGAAGGCTTCGGCAGCGCCATCTCAGCCCTCCGGATTGCCGAGAATCTGGCCCCCGTCGATGTGCAGGACGTCGCCGGTCATGAACCCCGTCTCGGGCGCGACGAGCTGGTAGACCCAGTACGCGATCTCCTCCGGCTCTGCCATCCTCCCGATTGGGATCCGCGGCACGAGGTCGCGCTCGGCGTTGTCGATCGACCCCGCCCAGAGCAGGTGGATCGGCGTCTTGACCGAGCCGGATGCGATGCAGCTCACCCGGATCCGGTCGACCGCGAGTTCGTGCGCGAGCGCCTTCGACATGTATTCGACGGCCGCCTTCGTCATCCCGTAGAGCAGGTTTCCCGGCTTGACGATGCTGCCGACGACCGAGCTGATGTTCACGACCGCGGCGTCGCTGGAGGCCCGCAGCGCCGGCAGCGCGCGCTGCACGAGGAAGAAGATGCTGCGGATGTTGACCGCGACGTGGTGCTCGAAGTCCTCGAGCGAGTACGCCTCGAACGGACCAGTCTTGATCGTTGCGGCGTTGTTGACGAGCACGTCGAGCCCGCCGAGCGCCTCGAGCGTCCCGTCGACGATCCGGGCCGACGCCCCCGGGTCGGCGAGGTCGTCGGCGACGACGTGCGCCCGCCCGCCGGCGGCCGCGATCGACGCGGCCGTCTCCTCGAGCAGTTCGCGGCGCCGCCCGACGAGGGCGACGGCGAGCCCCTTCTCCGCGAGCAGCCGCGCGGTCGCCGCGCCGATGCCCGTCCCCGCTCCAGTGACCACCGCGACCCGCTGCCCGCTTGCGCTCACCGTTCGCTCCCTTCTCTCGTCGTCCTCCGCCGCCGGCCCGCGCGGCTCTTGAATCGGTCCGAACCCTCCTGTAGCGTCGTCCTGTCCGTACAGGATGCGATGTTAGACCGGAGAAAGGCTGTGCGCACAACACAGGCGGACGGATGCTGAGGCGGTCTCGGCGCGAGGAGCCGTCGCTGCGCCTTTACTACGCGTCGGACATCCACGGGAGCGACCTCCTCTGGCGTAAGTTCCTGAATGCGGCGTCCTTCTACGAGGTCGAGACCCTGATCATGGGCGGCGACCTCTGCGGCAAGGGCCTCGCGCCCGTCGTCCGCACGAACGGCGGCTGGACGATGCCGGTCGCCGGCGAGGAGCGCCACGTCGCCGACGAGGCGGAACTCGAGGAGCTCGAGGAGCTCGTTCGCCGCTCGGGTTTTTATCCCCGGCGGATGACACAGGAGGAGTTCGCGCGGATCTCCGACGACCAGGCCGGGCTCGACGCGATGTTCGAGGAGACGATCGCCGAGGGGTTGCGCGGCTGGATGGCGCTCGCCGACGAGCGGCTCCGGGGCACGAACGCGGTCGCGTACGTGATGCCGGGCAACGACGACCCGTGGTCGGTCGACGAGGCGCTCGCCGGCCGCGAGAAGGTCGTCCCGTGCGACGACAAAGTCCTCCGTATCGGCGACCACGAGCTGCTCTCGCTCGGCTGGTCGAACGAGACGCCGTGGCACACGGCGCGCGAGCTGGACGAGGACCGGCTCTACGCTCGGATCAAGAGGCTCGCCGAGCAGCTCCGGAATCCCCGCAGCGCGATCTTCAACATCCACGTCCCGCCGTATCACAGCGGCCTCGACACGGCCATCGAGCTGGACGAGACGCTCAAGCCCGTGCTCGTCGGCGGGCAGCAGCACGAGATCCCGGTCGGCAGCACGGCAGTGCGCCGGCTGATCGAGGAGTACCAGCCCGCCCTCGCGCTGCACGGGCACATCCACGAGAGCCGCGGCATTGTCGAGATCGGGCGCACAGTCTGCATCAATCCGGGGTCGAACTACGGGACCGGCCGGATCGACGGCGCGGTCGTGGAGCTCGCAGCGGACGGCGTCCGCAACAAGCACCTTGTCAACGGATGAGCAGGGCTAACCCCAGGAGGTGGTAGAGCAGTGAGCGCAGAAACACCGGCCGCGCAGCCGCCGGTCAGGCTCTTCACGCGGCAGGCAACAGGTCTTGTGCGCGACGTCCCGCCGCTGTCCCAGCTCGTCTTCGCGATCCTCACGGCCCCGTTCCCGTGGGTCCTTGCGATCGCGATCTTCTGGACATTCAGCGCGTATCCGGGCGGCAACCTCTACCTCGCCTACGGGCTCGGCTACCTCGGCGGCCTCTTCGCGGCAATCGGGATCGGGATGCTCTCGACCACGATGCCGCGCAGCGGCGGCGACTACGTGCTGGTCGGCCGGACGATCCACCCGGTCGTCGGCCTGATCTCTTCGTTCTGGTTCACGGTCAACGTGCTCGTGTCGATCGCGTTCATCACCGAGACGCTGATCGTCGGCGCGCTCGCGCCGTCACTCGTCGCCATCGGCGCGATCGGTGACCACAAGACCCTGCTCGACTGGGGCACGACGCTCGAGTCGAGCAAGAGCTGGCTGTTCGTCGCCGGGATCATCGCGCTCGTCCTGTGCTCGGCGGTCGTGGGCAGCGGCTGGAAGCTGTCCCTGCGCTTCCAGAACTGGGCGTTCACGCTCGGCATGATCGGCATGGCGGTCGCGTTCGTCGTCCTGCTCGTCGAGTCGGGCGGCTCGTTCATCGACCACTTCAACGGCTTCGCCCGCTCGTACACGGGGAAGGCCGACAGTTACCACTACCTGATCGCACAGGCGCAGTCGGACGGCATCAACGTCAACCCGGGGACGAATTTTGGAAACACGATCCCCGTCATCGGCGCCGTAATGGGCTTCAGCATCTACACCTGGTTCGCGATCAACATCGCGGGCGAGGTGCGCCAGGCTCGGACGTGGAAGTTCGCGACCGGCATGATCGCAGCGGCCGTCGTGAACTTCCTCGGCGTCCTGATCTTCACCGTGCTGTTCGTGCACTCGTTCGGCGGCAAGTTCTTCACCGCAATCAACGCGTTGAACGGCGGAGAGCACTACCCGTTCCCGTCACCCCCGTTCTATGTCTTTCTCGTCTCGGTGGCGAGCAACAGTGAGTTCATCGCGTGGATCCTCGGCGTCTCGCTCATCTCGATCATGCTCGGGCTGCTGTGGCTCAACCTGCTGCAGCCGGTCCGCGCGATGTTCGCATGGGCGTTCGACGGCGTGTTCCCGCTGAAGATCGCACAGGTCGAGAAGCGGACGCACGTGCCGATCGTGGCGGTCGGGCTGACGCTCGCCCTGGCAATCGGGCTCTACTCCTGGGCGGTCTACGGATCGAGCCTGTTCCGCGTCTACGTCGTCGCAATCGTGCTCGCCGTGGTTCCGATGATGCTGATGTCGGTATCGGCGATGATCCTGCCGTGGCGGCGCCGTCAACTCTGGGAGAGCTCCGTGATGAACATCCGCGTCCGGGGCGTGCCCCTGATCACGATCGCAGGCATGTTCTCGTTCGCAGTCTCCTTGTTCTGCCTGATCGTGTTCCTGCACTACCCGGGCTTGGGGCTGACGCGGCCGAGCGACGCGCTGAAGTACCTCGGCATCCTCGCAGCCGCGGCGATCGTCGTCTACGCGCTGGCAAGCTACGTTCGCGGCAAGCAGGGCATGAGCCTGACCAAGGCGACGGCGGAGATCCCGCCGGAGTAACCGCTACGCGGGGCCGGCCTCTTCAGAGGCCGGCCCCGCTCACGACTCCAACGTGAGCAAATTCACCGGGAAATCCGCCCTCGTCACCGGCGGCGCACAGGGCATCGGCCGGGCCGCCGCCGCCGCCCTCGTCGCCGACGGCGCGCAAGTCACCGTGCTCGACTTCGACGCCGAGGCCGCCGAGCGCACCGCCGCCGAGCTCGGATGCGTCGCCGTCGCGGGCGACGTGGCACTACGTGACGACGTTCGGCGCGCGGTCGCGACCTGCGTCGAGCGCCACGGCGGCCTCGACGTCGTCTCGGCGAACGCGGGCGTCGCGGCCGTCGGGCCGTTCCTCGAGACCGACGACGCGACGTGGGAGCGCATCCTCGCCGTCAACCTGCACGGCGCGTTCCGGACGATCCAGGAGTCCGCGCGCGCAATGCGCGACCACGGCGGCGCGATCGTCGTCACGACCTCGACGAACGCGTTCTGGCCGGAGACGGGCACGTCCGCCTACACGGCGAGCAAGCACGGGCTGCTGGGCCTCGTCCGCAACGCCGCGATCGACCTCGGTCACCACGGAATCCGTGTCAATGCGGTCGCCCCCGGCATCGTGCGCACGCGGCTCGCGACATTCCTCACCGAGGACCCCGTCGAAGGGCCGAAGTATCTCGAGAACGTCCCGCTCGGCCGCTTCGCGGAGCCCGAGGACATTGCGAAGGCGATCGTCTTCCTCGCCTCCGACGACGCGGCGTACATCACCGGCGAGCAGCTCGTCGTCGACGGCGGCGTCTCGGTCGGGGTGGTCGTGCCGGAGCCGAAGACCCCGCTCTCAGATCTCGGCAGCTGAAAGGAGCGTAAGACACGATGCACGCGACACAGGAGCAGGTCACCTTCTCCGACGGCAAGGCGAGCGGCCCGCTGCCGATCAGCCAGATCGCAATCGTCGTCCGGAACATCGACGACGCGCTCGAAAAGTACACACGCGTGCTCGGCTGGGGCCCGTGGAACGTCTACGAGCACAAGCCGCCGTCGCTGCACGACACCTATCTCCACGGCGAGGCAACCGACTACACGATGATCGGCGCCGAGACGCACGTCGGCCCGATCGTCGTCGAGATCCTTCAGCCGGTGGACGGCCCGAGCATCTACAAGGAGTGGCTCGACGAGCACGGCGAGGGCCTGCACCACATCGCGGTGATGCGGCCGACGCCCGAGGAGTCGGAGGAGACGCGCCGGCACTTCGAGGAGCTCGGCGCCGCGATCATGATGGAGGGACGGCTCGGCGAGACAATCCACTTCTACTACCTCGACACCGAGCCGCTCCTGAAGGTGATCTTCGAGTCGGGCACCGGCCACGCTGTCGACCTGAAACCGGCGCGCGTCTACCCACCGGAGCAGTAGCCATGCTTGCCTCTTAGAAGATTGCGATCGGGTTCCAGGGACAGCCGGTCGCGCCCGGCAGGCGGAGCGGCAACCCGACGACCATGAACTCGTACCGGGCCTCCTCCTCGCACGCGACCACGAGCTCCTCGAATTGGAGGCTGTCGGACACGAGCATCCCCATCGCGGCCACCTGGAGCGGATGGATCGGATACGTGATCCTGTCCACGACGCTCGGGACGGTCTCGCCGTCGCCGTCCGGGAGGAACGCCGCGATCCGCTTCTCGTGCATCCACGGGATCGCGTCGACATGGAGGCCGGCCTTGCCCTCGCCCACAGGCGGCGGGCTGTTGTCCCACGGGCCCAGCTCGAGCCGGCGCCGGTGGTGGCCGGTACGGAAGACGAGGATGTCGCCCTCCCCGAGCTCGACGCCCTCCGACGCGGCGCACTCCTCGAGCTCGGCGCGCGTCACCGCCTCGCCCGGGTCGAGCCAGTCCACGCCGCGGAGCTTCGGGATGTCCAGGAGGACGCCGCGCCCGACGACGCCGGTGTGGTACGCCGCGATGTCCTGCGAGGTGGCGCCGTTCGACCGGAGCACGTCGTTCGCGGGCCGGCCGTTGTAGGTCTGGCCGCCGTAGGAGATGTGACAGAGCGCGTCCACGTGTGTGTGGCAGTCGCCGTGCGCTGCCATGCCGAGGTAGTCGAGTCCGAAGCGCACCTTGCTCCCGTCCACCGGGACGTCGTGTGCCTGCACGACGAGGAGCGTGGCCTGCATGGGGTTGTCAGGCCCGGCAACCTTGTTGATCGGGATCGCCATCGAGACCCGGCGACCCGAGCGCACGAGTGAAGCCGCTTCGCGCACCTTCTCGGGCGTGACGTAGTTGAGCGTCCCGAGCTCGTCGTCCGGGCCCCAGCGGCCCCAGTTCTTGACCGACTCGAAGATCTCCTCGAACTCGGCGACGCTCACGTTCGTCCCGGGCGCGCGCATCGCTCCTCCTCTCTCCGGCTCAGAGACGACGTCCTCGGCGAGCAGGGACTCCTCCGCGCTTGTTGTACGGACAGGACGACGTTATGCTCGACGGTCGAGGCGTGTCAAGCGAGAGTGAGCGACGCGCAACCGGACAATGAAGATCCTCGCAGCCGGCGACACCTTCATGCCTCCGAGCTACTTCGAGGAGGCCTTTGCCGCGCTCGAGCAGGCCCACGCCGTCGGCTACTTCCAGGTCGACGCCGAGCGGCCCTTCGTCCCCTCGACCCCGTCCGAGCTCGCCCTGCGCGAGTACCAGGGGTCGCCGGCCGAGCTCGCGGAGCGGATGGCCGGCGTGGAGGTGCTCGTCGTCCAGGGCGCGCCGGTCACGGACGCGGTGCTCGACGCTTCGCAAGCGCTGCGCCTCGTCTGCTGCGCGCGCGGCGGGCCGGTAAACGTCGACGTCGAGGCCATGACGGCGCGCGGGCTTCCGCTCGTCAACACGCCGGGAAAGAACGCCGAGGCGGTCGCGGACCTGACGCTCGCCTTCCTCGTCATGCTCGCCCGCGCCCTACCGAAGGCACAGCGCTTCCTCGAGGAAGGCCACCGGCTGCGCGACAATTGGGAGGGCGTACGGTTCATCGGCAGCGACCTGCGGCAGCACGTGCTCGGGCTCGTGGGTTTCGGGCAGATTGGTCGGCGTGTCGCGCAGCGCGCGCGCTCGTTCGGGATGACTGTGATCGTCTACGACCCGTTCGCCGACGCCGACGGCCTCGAGCGGGTCGAGACGCTCGGGGAACTGCTGGAGCGCGCCGACTTCGTCTCCCTGCACGCGCGCGCGACGCCGGAGAACCAGAACATGATCGACGCTGCGGCGCTTGCGGCGATGAAGCCGGGTGCCTATCTCGTGAACACTGCGCGAGAGACACTGGTCGACGAGGATGCGCTCGACGCGGCGCTCGCCTCCGGCCGTCTCGCGGGCGCGGCGCTCGATGTCGTCCATACGAGCGACGAAGACGGCCGCCATCGCCTGCTTCGGCACGAGAACGTCGTGCTGACGCCGCACCTCGGCGGCGCGACGCGCGAGACGCTGCTGGAGGGCGCCGCGATGATCGCGGCGGAGATCGAGCGCTTCGCCGCGGGAGAGCCGCTCGTGAACGTCCTCAACGGCGCGGCGGTCGCCGCGTGAGCGACGGCCTCCTGCTCGCGATCGACGCGGGCACGGGCAGCTGTCGCGCCGTTCTGTTCTCGCCGGACGGCTCTCCGGTGGCTATCGGCCAGCAGGAATACTCGCACTCGGAGCTGCCCGGCGCGCCCGGGTCGCAGATCTTCGACACCGGCGGGAACTGGCGCCTGATCTGCGCTTGCGTGCAGGAGGCGCTGGACGCCGCCGGCGTCTCCGCAGAGGCGGTCCTCGCGGTGAGCGCGACGAGCATGCGCGAGGGGATGGTGCTCTACGACGCGCGCGGCCACGAGATCTGGGCATGCCCGAACGTCGATTCCCGCGCGGGCGCGGAGGCCGTGGAGCTCGTGCGTAGCGGCGCGGCACAGGAGATCTACGACCTCGCCGGCGACTGGGTCGCGATCACCGCACCGGCGCGCTTCCGCTGGATCGCGCGCCACCAGCCGGACGTCTTCGCCGCAATCGCGCACGTCGGGATGCTCGGCGACTGGATTCTGACGAAGCTCTCCGGCGCCTTCGTCACCGACCCGTCGCTCGGCTCGAGTTCCGGCATGTTCGAGCTCGCTTCGCGTGACTGGTCGGGCCGCGTACTCGAGCTCTGCGGGGTCGACCGCTCCGTCTTCCCACCGGTCGTCGAGCCGGGCATTGTCGTCGGTGCGGTGACGGCGTCCGCGGCCGCCGAGACGGGCCTGCGAGAAGGGACGCCGGTTGTGGTGGGCGGCGCCGACACGCAACTCGCGCTGCTCGGCATCGGCGTCACTCAGCCCGGCCGTTTCACGGTCGTCGGCGGCAGCTTCTGGCAGCACACCGTCGTACTCGACGAGCCGCTGATCGACCCGGGCGCGCGTCTGCGCACGCTCTGCCACACCGAGCCGGGCCGCTGGATGATGGAGGGAATCGGCTTCTACTGCGGGCTCGTCATGCGCTGGTTCCGCGACGCATTCTGCGAGCTCGAGCAGGCGGAGGCCGCCCGGCAGGGCGTCGACGTCTACTCGCTCCTCGAGGCGAAGGCGGCCGGGCTGCCGCCGGGCGCGAACGGTGTGGTCGGGCTCTTCTCGAATCTCATGCAGGCGAGCCGCTGGGTGCACGCGTCGCCCGGCTTCCTGGGCTTCGACGTGGGCAACCCGGCGCGTGCGGGACGCAGCGAGTGCTTCCGCGCGATCGAGGAGAGCGCCGCCTACGTCTCCCGCGGCCACCTCGGCATCGTCGAGGAGGTAGCGAGCATCGACGTCCCGGACGCGGTGCTCACGGGCGGTGCTGCGAAGGGGACGTTGTGGCCGCAGATCGTCGCCGACACGCTCGGCGTGCCCGTGCGCATCCCCGCTGTAAAGGAATCAACGGCGCTCGGCGCCGCGATCTACGCCGGCGTCGGCGCCGGCCTCTATTCCGATGCGTCGTCGACCGCGGCCGACCTGGTGCGCTTCGAGCGCACATTCGAACCGCAGCCCGCGGCGGTCGCCGCCTACGACAGCCTCTACGAGAAATGGCTCGAGCTGTACCGCCGCTCGCTCGAGCTCTCCGAAGCCGGCCTCGTGCGCCCCTTGTGGCGCGCGGCTGGGACTTGACGAAAGGACCTGCGATGCCCGAAGCGGACACGAGAGACGACAAGAGCTTCCACGAAGACATCCCGTCCCCCGAGCAGGGCTTCTTCCTCAAGGGATCGGGCGCGTACGACTGGGGGATGAAGAACCGCCTTGCGCGCATCTTCCGGCCCGACAGCGGCCGCACCGTGATGCTCGCGATCGACCACGGGTATTTCCAGGGCCCGACGACCGGCCTCGAGCGCGTCGATCTGAATATCGTCCCGATCGCGCCGTATGCGGACGCGCTGATGCTGACGCGCGGGATTCTGCGTTCGACGATCCCCGCAACGTTCCGCGGCGGCGTCGTGATGCGCGCGAGTGGCGGCCCGAGCATTCTCAAGGATCTCTCCAACGAGCGGATCGCGGTTGACATCGAGGACGCGGCGCGGATGAATGTGCACGCGGTCGCCGTGCAGGTCTTCGTCGGCGGCGAATACGAGACGCAGTCGATCGAGAACCTGACGAGGCTCGTCGACGCCGGCTTCCGGTACGGCATCCCGGTGCTCGGCGTCACCGCGGTCGGGAAGGAGCTGACCCGCGACGCGCGCTACCTCGGGCTCGCGACGCGCATCTGCGCCGAGCTCGGCGCGCAGGTCGTGAAGACGTACTACGTCGACGAGGGCTTCGAGAAGGTCACGGCCGGCTGTCCCGTGCCGATCGTGATGGCCGGCGGCAAGAAGCTGCCCGAGCTCGAGGCGCTCGACATGGCGTACCGCGCCGTGCAGGAGGGCGCGGCCGGCGTCGACATGGGCCGGAACATCTTCCAGTCCGAATCGCCCGCGGCGATGGTCCGGGCGGTCGCGAAGGTCGTGCACGAGGGCGCGCGGCCGGCCGAGGCGCACGAGCTCTACCGGGAGCTCTCCGTCCCGGCGGTGCACGCCTGATGCAGACGACGGCGCGCGAGCTGATCGACCGCGGCCCGAGCCTCAGCATCGGGATCCTCACGGCCGACCTCCTGCACCTCGGTACGGAGCTCGAGGCGCTCGACTTGGCGGGGATCGAGCTCGCGCACGTCGACGTAATGGACGGCGTCTTCTGCCCGCAGACGACCGTCGGCCCGCCGCTCGTGAAGGCGCTGCCAGACCGCTTCGTCAAGGACGTCCACCTCATGGTCGACGAGCCGCTCGAGAAAGTGCACGCCTACGTCGACGCCGGCGCAGGGATCCTGACCTTCCACGTCGAGTCGACGCGGCACCCACACCGAGTGCTGCAGAGCCTCGCCGGCACCGGCGTCGTCCGGGGAGCGGCCGTGAATCCGGGTACGCCCGTCGCCGCGCTCGAGCCGCTGCTGGACGAGCTCGAGCTGGTGCTCGTGCTCGCCGTCAACCCCGGCTGGGGTGGACAGTCTTTCATCCCGTCGACCGAGCGCCGGATCGCCGAGGCGCGCGCGCTCGTCGCGGGCCGAGAGATCCTGGTCGCCGTCGACGGCGGCATCACGAAGGCGAACGTCGAGCACGTCGCTTCGCTCGGCGTCAACCTGATCGTCGCCGGCAGCGCCGTCTACGACGGCGTAGCGCCGGCCGCCAACGCGCGTGCGTTGCTCGAAGCGGTCAGGGCACGGAAGTCCGTACCGGTCACCGGGTGAGGAGAGCCGCGATGTCCGTCACGTCGTCACTCAGTGAGCAGCAGGTGGCGCGGTACCGCGACCAGGTCGGGCGCGCCTGCAGCGAGGTGACGACGCCGGCGCTGCTTCTCGATCTCGAGAAGGCGAAGCGGAACATCGCGACGATGGCGGAGAAGTTCCGCGGGCTGCCCGCGTCGCTGCGGCCACACATAAAGGTGCACAAGTCGGTGGAGCTGGCGCAGCTCGCCATCGACGAGGGCGCGATCGGCGTCGCGTGCGCCACCGTCTGGGAGGCCGTCGTGATGGCGGAGGGCGGGGTCGAGGACGTGCTGATCGCGAACGAGCTCGTCCAGCGCGACAAGGTTGCGGCTGTGGCAGCGCTCGCGCGCAACCGCCGGATCACGATCGCGGTTGACGACATCCGCAACGTCGAGCAGCTCGCGAAGGCGGCCGGCGAGGCGGGCTCGCAGCTCGAGCTGCTGATCGAGATCGACGTGGGCATGGGCCGCTGCGGCGTGCGGACGAAGGAGGAGGCGCTACCCGTTGCGGAGCGGATCGCGGAGCTGCGGAACGTCCGGCTGCGCGGGATGCAGGGCTACGAGGGTCACTGCATGCTCGAGCCGGACCGCGAGAAGCGCTTCGCGGGCACGCATGCAGCGAACGAAAAGCTGGTCGAGGCGGCGGACTTTCTCGCCGCGCGCGGGCACCACTGTGATGATCTCTCCGCGGGCGGGACGGGCACATATTTCATCACGGGAGCCCATCCGCGCATCACCGAGGTGCAGGCAGGCTCGTACGTGCTGATGGACTGCTTCCATGGCAACCTCGTCCCCGGCGGCTTCGAGGTGGCGATGACAGTGCTGGGCACCGTCATCTCCCGTCAGGGGAACACGGTCGTGCTCGACTGCGGACGCAAGTCCGTCGGCATCGACTTCGTCACGCCACCGCTCGTGTCATTCCCGGAAGGCGAGGTGCGCTACTACGCTGAGGAGCACTGCCTTGTGGACTTTCCGGGGCCACCGCCGCTCGACCTCGGGGACACGGCCGAGGTGGTAGCCGGCTACGGGCCGACCACCGTCAACCTCCACGACGTCTTCCACGTCGTCGAGGGGAACGTCGTGACGGACATCTGGCCGGTATCGCCGCGTGGACCCGGCCGAGCGTGATGCCCGTCGCCTTCGAAACCACGTCGTGGCAATAGTGGTGCTGAATGCCCCTGGGAGCGTCTCGGCGACGACGCTCGACCTGCCCGCAGCGGTATGGCCGTGCGACGACAAGACGCTGAAGAAACCAGCCCCGGCTTTCGGTCTGGCTCGTCCGGGACAGGCCGCGGCGAGGCTGTAGGGTCCTGCACCCACCGTGCGACGCGCCAAGATCCTCAACGACCCGCGCGACGTCGTGACCGAGGCGCTGGAGGGCCTCGTGGCGGCTTCGCAGGGGAAGCTGCGACTGGTCGACGGCACCACCGCAGTCGTGCGGAGTCGGCTCGACGCCGCGCGCGTCGGCCTTCTCATTGGCGGCGGAAGCGGCCACGAGCCGCTCTTTGCCGGATTCGTCGGCGAGGGGCTCGCCGACGCCGCCGCCTGCGGCAACGTCTTCGCGGCGCCGACACCGGACGTCATCCTCGCCGCCACCCGCGCAGTCGACCGAGGCAAAGGAGTCCTCTACGTCTACGGCAACTACGCGGGCGACATCCTCAGCTTCGACATGGCCGCCGAGCTCGCCGCCGAGGAGGGGATCGAGACGGCGACGGTTCGCGTCTGGGACGACGTCGCCGCTGCGCCGCCGGATCGTCCTGACGACCGCCGGGGGATCGCCGGCGACCTTTTCGTGATCAAGGTCGCGGGCGCGGCCTGCACGCTCGCCGAGACGCTCGAAGAGGCGTTCGCGATAACGGTGCGGGCGCGCGACAGCACGCGCTCGATCGGCGTCGCCGTTGCGCCGGGCTCGATTCCCGAGACAGGAAAGCCGACCTTCGAGCTCGGCGACGGCGAGATCGAGATCGGCATGGGGCTGCACGGCGAGCCGGGAGTCGCGCGCACAACGCTCGGTCTCGCCGACCCGCTCGTCGCCGACATGCTCGGCCGGATCCTCGCCGACCTGCCGTTCGCAGCCGGCGACGAGGTCTGCCTGCTCGTCAACGACCTGGGCTCGACGACGTGGATGGAGCTCCTCATCGCGACGCGCAAGGCCCTCGCCGTGCTCGACGCGGCGCGCATCCACATCCACGACACGGTCGTCGGCAGCTTCTGCACCTCGCAGGAGATGGCCGGGCTCTCGCTGACACTGATGAAGCTCGATGTCGAGCTCGAGCGGTACTACGACCTACCCGCCCGCTCGCCGGCGTTCACGACGTGAGCTCGCTGACGGCGGAGGAGGTGCGGGCGATGCTCGTACACGTCGCGCGCCGGATCGAGGAGAGCGAGAGCCTGCTGACCGACGCCGACCGGGCGACCGGCGACGGCGATCACGGCATCGGGATGTCGCGGGGCTTCGAGGCAGTGCGGCGGGAACTCGAACTCCCGGACGGCAGCGGCGGCACGGTCGCCGAGCTCCTCGACACAACGGGCCGGACCCTCCTGACGTCCGTCGGCGGCGCATCGGGGATCCTCTTCGCGACGTTCTTCCGAGGCGGGGCTGCGGCGGTCGGCGATCGCGAGACCTTCGACGCTGAAGCGCTGCGCCTGTTCCTTGCGGAGGGGACGGAGGCGGTCCGGCAGCGAGGGAAGGCATCGCCGGGCGACAAGACCATGCTCGACGCGCTTCTGCCGGCAGCGGAAGCCGCCGCGAACGAGGACTCGCCTGCGGCGCTGCTCGCCGCGGCAAGCGAGGCGGCACGGCGCGGCGTCGAAGAGACGAAGGGAATGGTCGCCCGCACGGGCAAGGCGCGGCCGCTGGGGGCGCGGTCGCTCGGGCACCCCGATCCGGGCGCACTCTCGGCCTCGCTGATCGTCGACGCGATGGCGGAGTTCGTCTCCGGGCGGGACCAGGAAGCGGTCCCTTGACAATGGACGGGTCGGCGGCGAGACAATAACGTCGTCCTGTCCGCACAACAAGACCCAGCGGCAGAACCAACCCTTCCGGTCGTCCTCGTCACCGGCGGGTCGAGCGGGATCGGCGCTGCCGTCGCCGTCTCTTTCGGGCGGCTCGGCGCGCAGCTCGTGCTCGCCGACCGCGACGCCGGCCGGGGAGCCGAGGCCGTGGATGCCGTGGGCGCAGCCGGCGGGAGCGCGGAGCTCGCGATCACAGACGTCCGGGACTACGCGCAGGTCGCAGCGCTCGTCGAGCTCGCCCTCGAGCGCTTCGGCCGGATCGACGTGCTCGTCGCGAACGCCGGCATCGCCGACCAGAGCGGGGCCGACAAGGCTGACCCGGAGCGCTCGAAGGCGATTGTCGAAACGAACCTGCTCGGCACCATCTACGCAGTGCGCGCCGTGCTGCCGTCGATGCTGGAACGCGGCTCGGGTCACATTTTCGTCACGGCCTCGGTCTCCGGCCGTGAGGCCTATCCCGGTGAGTCGGTCTACATCGCGAGCAAGTGGGGCCTCGTCGGCTTCGGGCACGCGCTGCGGCAGGAGGTGGCCGATGCAGGCGTCCGGGTCACGCTCGTCGAGCCGGGCATCGTCGATACGCCGCTCACGCGGGACAACCCGGCAGTGCGGCCGCTGCTCGAGGCCGTCGACCCCCTGAGCCCTGAGGACGTGGCCGAGGCGATCATCTACGCCTTCCGCCAGCCCGCCCACGTCGTCGTCAGCGAGCTCACGCTGCGCCCGCTGCGTCAGGGAACGCCCAGCTTCGACCCGTTCGCTTGACAGGCTCCGCCCCGCAAGTCAATGATCTCCCGTCGTCCTGTCCCTACAGGCTCAGACCAAAGGAGGCTCTCATGCGTGACGAGTCGCACGAGCTCGAGGAGCTCGTGTCCCGTGCGGTCGACCGGCGCAGGTTCATCCTCGGGGCCGCGGGCGCGGCGGCCGGGCTCGCGCTGCCCGGCTCGGCGCTCGCCCGCCTCTCCATCTCCGCGAACGACAAGTCGATCGCCTTCGCGCAGCCGGACACGTCCGCGAGCGTCTACCCGCTGCTGCTGAAGGGCGCGAAGCAGGAAGCTGCAAAGCGTGGCTACCAGCTGCTCGAAAGCCACGCGAACCACCAGCTCGACGCGCAGGTGAACGAGCTGAACACGTGGATCGCCCAGGGCATCGGCGGCGTGATCGTGCTCCCGCTCGACAACAACGCGATGCTGCCTCTGATCAAGAAAGCGCACGACGCAAACGTCAAGTTCCTCGACTACTCCGACAAGGCGCTCCCTGGGACCGACGGCTGGGTGATCTTCAACAACCTCCAGGGCGCCGCACAGGTCGGCGCCGACGCCGGCCGCTGGATCAACAAGACGCTCGGCGGCAAGGCGAAGGTCGCACTCCTGACGCACGAGATCCAGCAGACAGGCCGCGACCGCATCCACGGCGGCATCAAGGCGCTGCAGAAGGTCGCGCCCAAGGCGCAGGTCGTGGCGAAGCACGAGGGCGTGCTCGCAGCGGAGTGCCTGACGGTGACGCAGTCGCTGCTCCAAGCGCACCCCGACCTGAACGTCATCCTCTGCATTGCCGACGATGGCGCGCTTGGAGCAGAGAAGGCGTTCATGCAAACGCATCCGTCGGCCGCGCGACAGCGCACGATGTACATCGGCGGCTGGGACGGTGCGATCCCCGCGATGAAGGCGGTCCTCAAAGGTGGCGTGATCCGCTCGACGGGCGCGCTCGACCTCGTCGGGATCGGTGCGGCCTCGGTCAGGGCCACCGCGAACGCGATCGAGGGCAGCGGCTCGACCCGGATCAACTACCCGTATGTCCTCGTCTCGCAGAGCGCAGCCGGGAAGAAGACCGGCCGGAAACTGCTCGCCAAGTACGGCGCCTAGCGGGCGGCCGGTGGCTGAAGCAGAGTCGGCGGGGCGTTCGCGGCGTAGGCCGCGGGCGCCCCGCGCACGTCAGTCGGGACGATCGCGGCGGCTAGCCGCGACACTTGCCAACTACCAGAGCGGCGGCCTGCTGATCGCGCTACTCGTGATGGGCGCCGTCTTCACACTGACGAGCGACAACTTCCTCAGGCATCGCAACCTGACCGTGATCCTCCTGCAGGTCTCGATCGTCGGCCTCGTTGCGATCCCGCAGGCGATGCTCGTGCTCTCGGGTTACGTCGACCTCTCCGTGGGCTCGGTCGCCGTGCTCTCGGTTGCGGTCTTCGGCCAGATGGCGAAGATCGACCACCACTCCCTCGCAGTCTCGATCGCGATTGCGCTCGGAGTCGGCGCAGGGTGGGGGTTGATGAACGGCATCCTGATCAGCTACCTCGACTTCTCGCCCATAATCGTCACGCTCGGCGGCTTTGCCGGGGCCCGCGGCGTGGCCGACACGATCACGCACGACGTCACGCAGTTCGGCTTCGGCGACAAGTTCGCCTACCTCGGCAACGGCACGATTCTCAGCATCCCCGTGCCGGCCGTGATCTTCCTCGGCCTCTTCCTGGTCGGCGCGTACATCTGGTACGAGATGCCGGTCGGGCGCCACATGATGGCGATCGGCGCTGACAAGACGTCTGCGCATGCGCTCGGCGTGTCGGTGAAGCTCATCCCGTGCGTTCTCTATGTCTGTTCGGGCGTCGCTGCCGCAGCGGGTGGGCTCGTCCTCACCTCGGAGCTCGACGGTGCGTCGCCGTCGATCGGGATCGGACTCGAACTGCAGGTGCTGACGGCGGTGCTCCTCGGCGGCGTCGCATTCGCCGGCGGCCGCGGCTCGCTGTGGGGCGTGCTGTTCGGGATCCTCTTCATCGGTGTGCTGAACAACGGGCTGATCCTGCTCAACATCGGCCCGTACGTCGTCAACCTCGCCGTCGGGGCTGTGCTGATCGCTGCCGCCGGAGCGGATGCGCTCTACCAACGGCTCGAGCGGATCCCGGTGGCCGCTCCCGAGCCTGGAGCGTCGGCGGCGGAGCCGTCGCAATGAGCGAGCGGGCGGCGGTGCTCGAGGTCGAGGGAGTGACGAAGCGGTTCGGCGCGGTCACCGCGCTGCGCGACGTCAGCCTGCGGCTGTATGGAGGCGAGGTGCTCGGGATCATCGGCGACAACGGCGCCGGTAAGAGCACGCTCGTCGGCGTGATCTCCGGGGCGGTGAAGCCCGACGAGGGCAGGATCGTCGTCGACGGTGTCGAGCGGAGCTTCACCGACCCGGCGGAAGCGCGTGCCGTCGGCATCGAGACCGTGTTCCAGAACCTCGCACTCGTCCCGACGCTGAACATCGCGGAGAACGTCTACCTGCGCCGCGAGCAGCTCGGCCCCGGTCCCTTCGGAAAGGCGTTGCACCGGCTTCACAAATCCGCGATGCGCCGCGAGGCGCGCGAAGCGTTCGACCGCTTCGGCGTTACGTTGCCGGCGGTGCGGACCAAGGTGAGCGCGCTCTCCGGCGGCCAGCGGCAGGCCGTCGCGATCACCCGCGCGGTCCTCTGGGGCAGCCACATCGTGGTCATGGACGAGCCGGCGGCCGCGCTCGGCGTGAAACAGACCGAGCTCGTGCTCTCACTCGTCGAGCGGCTGAAGTCGCACGGCGTCGCGATCGTCTTCATCAGCCACAACATGCAGCACGTCCTCCGTGTCGCCGACCGGATCGTTGTGTTCCGGCTCGGCGAGAAGGTCGCCGACTTCGACGTCCAAGAGCAGACGACCGGCACCGATCTTGTCGCGCTCATGACCGGGGCCATCTTGTCGTGAAGATCGTCGGCTACAGCGACATCTGGAGCGTCGCGCCGGGTGAACGGATCCGCTTCATGGTCAGCACTGTCCATCCTCGGTTCGAGGCGTCGATCGTGCGCCTCTTCCACGGCGACCCGAAGCCCGAAGGGCCGGGACGGAAGATTCGGCCCGTCGCGACCCACATCGAGGGCGAGTACGAGGGACGTGAGCATCCCTATCCACTCGGCTCGTACGGGATTGTGGAGCACGCGCCGGCGCTCGACGCCGAGGGGCCGTTCGCGGTGTCCGCCTGGCTCTTCCCGACGACCCCCGGCAGCGGCCCGCAGGGGATCGTCACGAAATGGAGCGAAGGCGTACGCCGCGGCTGGGGTCTCTTCCTCGAGGCCGACGGCGACCTCGGGCTGCGACTCGACGGAGAGACGTACAGGACGGGCGCGCCGCTGCGCGCGTTCGCCTGGACGTTCGTCTCTGCGACGGTCGAGGGGAATAGCGTGCGCCTCGAGCAGCGGCCGCTCCGGCGCTTCCCCGGAGATCCGGCCGAGATAGCGGTCGAGCGGGAGGCCTCCGGCGATCCGTCGCCGACCGGCGAACCGCTTCTCCTCGGCGCGCGGCTGAACGGGAAGCTCGACGCGCCGCGACTCGAGTGCGGCGGCGCGGCGGTCGCAGCCTGGGACTTCTCGCTCGACATCGAGAGCGACCGAGTGCGCGACGTCTCGGACAACGGCCACCACGGGCGGCTCATCAACATCCCGATGCGCGCGGTCACCGGACACAACTGGACCGGGCGCGAGATCGACTGGCGGAACGCGCGTGAGGAGTACGGCGCCGTCTTCTTTCACGACGACGACCTCGAAGACGCGGGTTGGGAGCCGTCGTTCGAGTTGACGGTGCCCGGCGAGCTTCCGAGCGGCGTCTACGCAGCGTGGCTGCGCGCGGGCGCGGACGAGGAATGGATTCCGTTCTTCGTGCGCCCGCCTCGCGGCGAGAGCCGCTCACCGATCGCTTTCCTCGCGCCGACGCTTTCGTACCTCGCCTATGCGAACGAGCACGCGGCGGAAGGAAACCCCGTCGCCGTGACGGACTTCGTGCTTTCCGACTATTTCCTGCCGGAAGATCACCTCGCGATCGACGTGCCGTTGCTCGGCCTCTACGACAAGCACCGCGACGGCGTCGGCTGCTGCTACTCGTCGCGCTTGCGGCCGGTCGTGAACATGAGGCCTCACTACCATCTCGCGCTCGTCCGCAGCGCGCACGAGTTTCCCGCCGACCTTCATCTCGTCGACTGGCTCGAGGAGAAGGACTTCGACGTCGACGTCGTCACCGACGAAGACCTGCACGACGAGGGAGCCGATCTCCTGCGCCGCTACCGCGTCGTCGTCACCGGCAGCCATCCGGAGTACTGGACGGCGCGGATGCTCGAGAGCCTGGCCGCTTACCTCGAGCAGGGCGGCCGAATCATGTACCTCGGCGGCAACGGTTTCTACTGGGTGACCTCGGTCGATCCATCGCGCCCGCACGTGATCGAGGTGCGCAGGGGGCGGCGGGGAACCGGAACCTGGCGCGGCGAGCCGGGCGAGGACTTCCATTCGACGACCGGCGAGCCCGGCGGCCTTTGGCGAGACCGGGGGCTCCCGCCTCAGCGCCTCGTCGGCGTCGGCATGGCAGCCCAGGGCTTCGACCGTGCGCTGCCGTTCGAGCGCGAGGCGGGGGCCGCCGACCCGCGCGCCAGGTGGATCTTCGACGGCGTCCCCGAAGGGCCGATCGGCGATGCAGGGCTGATGATGGACGGCGCCGCCGGGCTCGAGGTCGACCGGCTCGACCATGCGCTCGGTACGCCGCCGCACGCGCTGCTGCTCGCGACGGCTCGCGGCTTCTCCGACTCGTATCAGCACGTCGTCGAAGAGGTGGTGTCGAGCGATTCGCGCCAAGGCGGGACGGTCAGTCCGTTCGTGCGCGGCGACATGACCTTCTTCGAGCTACCGGACGGCGGCGCCGTCTTCTCGGCGAGCTCCATCTCGTGGTGCGGCTCGCTCTCGCACAACGGCTACGACAACGCCGTCTCGCGGATCACCGAGAACGTGCTCCGCCGCTTCGCGGCGCCCGAGCCGTTCGGGGGTTCGGAACTGCTCGACGGCGGTCAGGTGCTCGGGACTCCGGAGGCCGCCGGTGGCTGACGCACGTGAGCTCTCCGCGGCCGCCGTGCGCGAGGTCGGCGCCGTGCTCGAGCGGATACCGCCCGAGACCGCCGACGGGCTGTGCGCGGAGCTCGAGTCCGCGCGGCGGATCGCCTGTTACGGCGTCGGGCGCGAGGGCCTGATGATGAAGGGGCTCTGCATGCGCCTGATGCACCTCGGCCTCGACGCGCACGTCGTCGGCGACATGACGACGCCCGCGATCGGTCCGGGCGACCTTCTGCTTGCGAGCGCCGGGCCGGGCCGGTTTTCGACCGTCCTCGCCCTGCTCGACGTGGCGCGCGGAGCGGGTGCTCGCACCGCCGTCATCACCGCGCAGCCCGACGGAGAAGCACCGCGCCAAGCGGACGTCGTGATCGAGCTTCCCGCGCAGACGATGGCCGACGACAGCGGTCCTTCGACGAGCGTACTCCCGATGGGCAGCCTCTACGAGGCAGTGCAGCTTCTCTTCTTCGACGTCGTCTCGCTCCGGCTGCGTGAGCGCCTCGGGCAGGGCCCCGAGGAGATGCGGCTGCGGCACACGAACCTCGAGTGAGCACGTTCGGGATCAACCTCGGCTTCGCGATCAAGCGGTGGCCACAGCCGCAGCAGTGGGCCCGGGTCGTTCGCGACGAGCTCGATCTCGACACCGTGCAGTTCTCTTTCGACCTGCTCGACCCGTGGTGGCCTGAGCACGAGTCGCTGGCCGCGAAAGCGCGTGAAGCGGCGGACGCGTACGGGATCGCGATCCACAGCGCGCAGGTCGGGCTCGCGATGTACACGTACAACGGACTGTTGCATCCGGATCCCGACGCTCGGGCCGCGGCCATGGAGTGGTGGCGCCGGGCGTTCCGGATCGCCGCGGAGCTGGGCGCCTCGGCGATGGGCGGCCCGGTCGGCGCCTTGTCGATTCCAGAGCTCGACGAGCCGGCCGTGCGAGAGCGCCGCTACGGCGAACTGGTGGAGACGCTGCGGATCCTCGCGGAAGACGCGCGGGCCGCAGGGCTCGACGCACTGCTCGTCGAGCCGACGCCGCTGCCGCGCGAGATCCCGTCGTCCATCGCAGAGTCCGTGCGGCTCGCCGACGATCTCGAGGGCGCCGCCGTTCCGCTGCAGTATGTCCTAGACGTGGGCCACGCGCTGTTCCGGCCGCTCTACGGGAGCGAGACGACGCTGCGTGACTGGCTCGAGCCGCTTGCGGCGTCGATCGGCGTTCTCCACGTCCAGAACACCGACTTCGAGGGCGACTCGCACTGGGGGTGGCCCGACGAGCGCGGCCGATTCGACGTCGTCGGGTTCGGCGCCGACGTCCGCGCGGCGGGGCTCTCGCATGTTCCCGTCTTCCTGGAGCTGTTCGATGCTTTCGAAGCGGACGACGCCGACGTGCTCGCGCGAACACGGTCATCCGTCGAGTACTGCCGGCAAAGCCTCGGAGGCTAGAGTGGGGCGGCAGAGCCCGCCCTCTTCGCTGTGGAACCAGGCGAAGGTGAACCCCGTAGGATTCCCGGCACTGATTTTAATGATGGGTCTCCCGTCTGGTCTCCGGACGGCAGGCAGATCCCTTTTCTATTCGAGTTGAAAGGCAACGATGACGTCTGGCTGATGAACGCCGACGGTAGTGGACAGCGCAGAGTGACCTTTACCTACGTAGATGAGCTTTCGATCAGTTGGGCTCCCGATGGCCAGCGTTGGTTTGCGAACGTGAACGGACTCGTCTTGAGCACATGCAGGAGCGACATCCACATGGTCTGGTTCCGCTTTACATCGTCGACATCGCACCGGGCGACGCACGACGCATCGGCAGCGGCGACGACGCCAACTGGATGTCGGAGTGCCAGTGACACAAGGAAGCTACCGCTCGCGGCGGCGCCAACGGCTTCAGTGACGCTCAGTCCGGCGTTCCTCGATTAGCCAGACGGCCTGCGAATGTACCTCAGTGTTGGTCGGCGGGCGTGTTAGATCCGCGCAAGCAGGCATCCCTCACCCCTGCCCGACACACCGCATCCGGTGGAAGCGACGAACACGCTCGCCCAAGAGGCCGGGCGGGGCCGCAGCCCGCGTACGCCGTTGATCGCGCTTACCGGGGTTACGCTCGTGGTGGGAGTCGTCGTCGCGCTAGTCATGACGATTGCTCTGCTCGTCTATTACCTCGCCTGAGTCGTCGATTACGCCGCAATCATGTACGGAGCGGCAACGGCCCTTCCTCGGAACGCGGGTCGTGACTCCTCGCCACAACTCCCGCCTGTCCAATCTTCTCGACGACTCAGTAGCGTTCGCCGCGCTCGGTCACCTTCTCTACGTCCGGCCAGACGTGCTCGTCGCCAGTGGCGACGAAGAAGCGTGCCCCGTCGCTGCGGATCGCTTCGTACTCGGCGGCAGTCATCTCGATCAGTTCGGTGCAGGTGTCGTTTGCGCACTCGCAGACCCACTCCCCTACTGGCGAGACGAAGCTGAAACCTTCGTTCAGGTCCTTCACCCGCTCATTGATCTCGCGGAAGAGGGTCTGGTTCTGGGCCGCGCGAATCTCGCGGTCGCTACGATCGTCCGAGGCTGACACAGCGTCCTCCGTTCCTGGCCTAGCCAACATGCCCGGCCGGGGTGTGAGCCTCGAAGCACTCCGCCGGTCACGCACGGCGTAGTCACGAGAGAGAAGGGGAACCCAAAGGGGATCGCGCCTCGGTCTACCAAGCAGGGTAGCCCGAATGGAGCAGGCCAGGCGGCCAAAACGAGGCGTGAGGGTTGGAGCCGTCCCGACTGTTAGATCACTCGGACGGGCGTCACGTAGAGGTACCTCATGTTGAAGTTTCCGGCAGCGATGACGACGCGATGCTGGAGCTTGATGATCTCGGGTCTCTCCTACTGTGCTAGTCGGAGGCCCGGCGGGACGTCTCCAACAAAAATGAGGAAGTCGTGATGATTCTCGAGGATCAACCAACGCGCCTCGGGATCGGTAACCGCGTATTCGAAGAAATACGTGTTGTCGATGAGCTCCGTGATCGCGTCCCCTGGGCCTGAGAACACGCCGCGTGGCTCACGCTGACTGTCAGTCACGATGAGTAAGACGATCGGCTCGTTTTCGATGCGTGACCTCAACAGCTCGAGCCCGACGCGATAATCGAAGAACTGCACCGACTCGTACGGGCCACGTATCGCCTCCCACCACCACTGTGGTCGCGCCGCCGTGAGGAAGATCGTCGTGGTGCGCTCGATGACTTTGCCCGCAGCAGCATCGTCCAGGAGACGGATGCGAGGATCAGCGCTGGCGGTTTCCTGTACGTCCTCCCATACCCCGTCCACGGATGCACCCTACGCGAGTCCGAGGTGCACGCAAACGACGTGCTCGGTCACGGCTCCTGACAGTTGCCGGATCTAGAGCATCCTCAGCGCAGAGACGAGCTTCTCTACAGCTTGGGCTTCGCCTTCGCGGTCTGTCTTGTCACCTTCGACGTGGAAGCGGTAGAGCGTGTCAGCGTGACGGCCGATAGCCTTAGGGCACGGTGCACCTTGGGGTTATGTCGATAGCCGTAGTGAGCGAAGAGGAGACTTCGCGCCGTAGAGGCTGTCACTAGCGCCCACGGGTGCGGGCAGCGTCGAGCTTCCCGCGCCGGCATCTCCGTCCTCAGGTACGAAGGAACGGAGACCCCCGCCTCCTTCAGTTAGCGGGCGACACGCTCGTCACTGATGTTGAGCGCATCAGCTATCGCCACCGGCACGACGCCACGCTCCCAGAGGAGGAGAACGTCCTCACGGAGGAGCTCACGCTTAGCCGCATTGGTCTCCAACCTCTTCGCCTTCGACTCTGCCGAAAGAGCCTGTGGGGTGCAAAAACTCGGTCCGCCCGCAAATTCGACGTTTCCGGAGCTCAGACCAAAGGTGCTCCTGCTGCACGCGCAGGCGAGCACGTAATCGGCTGTGCAATCGGCGCCATATATATAAGGAAGGATCCGGTACTCCCGTCGCGGCAGGGCGGTCGGCGCAGAGGTGTGGCGGAACGGAGTTTTGACTGTGGGATGCCAAAAGACTGGGCGTCCTGCCTGCCAATCACGGCTTTCGGTGGGCGCGAACCGGATCTTTGGCGCTCCACACGCCGCCGGAGTCGTTGGAGCAGCTTCGCCACAAGCTCGGTGACAAATACACCGACTGAGTTTCCCCGACCCGTTGGAAGGGCATCCTTTTCATCCGGCCCGCGGACTCCACCGCGATCTGGCGCAGCGCCGTCGCAGTCGCGCAGTTCGCGCTCCGGTGCTCCCAAGCTCGCGGGTGGGAACGCACGTCGAGATCGAAGAGGTTGCGTAACCCTATCCCGCAGCGGTCTCTGGAGACCCTCTCGTCCACCCCGAGAAAGCGCGCATGCGGAGCGAAGGATCGAGCGCCGACCCGCGCGCACGAAAGAAGAGGTGACCCTCCTTGACGCAGATCAACGAGCACCCCGAAGTTCTCCTGTACACCCGGATCCGGAAGTCGCCCTACTTCTACGCCTCGCGGCGGCACGGCGTGCAGAAGTACAGCTTCTACAACCACATGTACCACCCGCGGCACTACGGTGATCCGGTCGAGGAGTACTGGCAGCTCCTGAACGCGGTCACGCTCTGGGACGTCGGTGTCGAGCGGCAGGTGGAGATCACCGGGCCAGATGCGTTCACGCTCGCAAACATGCTCGTCCCGCGCGACCTGAGCAAGTGTGCGGTGGGGCAGTGCAAATACGTCTTCGTCACTGCTCCGGACGGCGGCATCATCAACGACCCCGTGCTGCTCCGACTGGGCGAGAATCACTTCTGGCTCTCGGTCGCCGATAGCGATGTGCTTCTGTGGGCGACGGGCGTCGCCTACAACTCCGGCCTTGACGTGACGATCGGCGAGCCCGATGTCGGCCCGGTGCAGATCCAGGGGCCGAAGTCTAAGGACGTCCTCGTCGACCTGTTCGGCGAGAGCGTGCTCGACGTCCCCTATTACCACCTCCGGGAGTACGACCTCCAGGGGATCGACGTCGTCGTTTCCCGGACGGGCTACACGTCGGAGATGGGCTTCGAGATCTACTGCAGGAACGCCAGCCGCAACGCCGAGAAGTTGTGGCAGATCGTGCTCGAGGCCGGCAAGCCGCACGGCCTCGCGGTGATCGGGCCCTGCCACATCCGCCGCATCGAGGGCGGCATCCTCGCTTATGGCGCGGACATGTGGCTCGACACGAATCCGTACGAGGTCCAGATGGGCTACGAGTGGATGGTCGACCTCGACCAGGAAGCCGACTTCGTCGGCAAGCAGGCGTTGCGGCGGATCAAGGAGGCGGGGATCAGGCGGAAGCTCGTCGGCGTCGAGATCGGCGGCAAGAAGCTCGGCTCCCACATCGACGGGACGATGATCGACTTCTTCCCGATCTACGCGAACGAGGAGCGGATCGGCAACGTGACGTCCGCCTGCCACTCGCCTCGGCTCGAGAAGAACATCGGCTATGCGATGCTGCCGATCGAGTTCGCCGAGCTCGGCACCGAGCTGGCGGTCGAGACAGCCGACGAGCGAACGTCGGCCGTCGTCGTCCGGAAACCCTTCATCGATCCGGAGAAGGAGGTCCCCAAGCAGCACCTCGCGGCCACCGCCAAGGACAACTAGGCCGAGCCTGAACAGCCTGTGGAGTGCAGGCATGCGATCCCGCTGCAGATCGGCAAGATCCCAGTGCGTGTCCGAGTTACGGCACCCCACGGGTTTGGCGATTCGATTGGCGATACGCGTAGCCCGCCGGTGAGCGAGGCCGGGGGTCAGCGGGGCTACTTCTCGCCCGGGAGCGCGGTCTGGCAGATCGCCCGGGAGTCCGTCCTCATGCTCGGCGGCGGCTACGCGCTGCTCATGCAGGCAGCCCACCCACTCGTGGCGGCCGGCATCGTCGCCCACTCGAGCTTCAGGGAGAGCCCCTGGCGGCGGCTCGCCGGCACGATGAGCGCGATCTACACCGTCGTCTACGGCACGAAGGCCGAAGCCGACCGGACCGCGGCCAGGGTGCGGGCGATCCACGCGGGCGTGCAGGGATCGATCCCGGCGCAGTTGGGCCAGTACCCGGCCGGAACCGGCTATGCCGCCCATGAACCTCGGCTGCTCTTGTGGGTGCACGGGACGCTCGTCGACACGGCCCTCGTCATGTACGAGACCTTCGTCCGCCCGCTTGGCGACGAACAGAGGCGGGCCTTCTACGAAGACATGAAGCTCGTGGCGCAACTCTTCGGCACTCCGACCGCCGTCATACCCAGCAGCTTCAGCGACTTCCAGGCCTACCAGCGCGAGCGGCTCGAAAGCGGCGAGATCGTCGTGACCGACGCCGCGCGCGAGGTGGCCGAAACGGTTCTGCGTCCGCCCGTGACGATCGCCCTGCGGCCAGCGCTCGAAGCGCTAGGCCTGCTGACCGCCGGCCTCCTGCCGGAGAGCCTGCGCGAGCAATACGACCTACCATGGGATCGGGCCCGTGGCGCCCTGCTCGCCGCGTCGGCTCAAACTCTGAGACGGGCCGTGCTCCCGCTCCTGCCCGACATCGTGCGCACCGTCGGGCTCGAGCGCCGCGCACGAGAGCGGAGGTCGCTCCCCTTCGACCCGCTCACCGGGTTCGCGCGCTAGGCAAACGCTGAGGAGAACGAAGCCCTAGCCCTTTCCCCCAGCCCTCGAAGACGAGTCTGTCCTCTCGATCGCGATCGAAGCGGTCGCGCTTCGGCTGACAGGCAATGGCGACGGAGCTTCGGCTTACAGCCTCAGGCCCTCGAGTTCCGCCGCCGGCACGATGCGCTCGATCTGCTCGAACAGCTCGCGCTCCTCCACGCGCACGTGGTCGTGCAGGAGGTCGCCGAGTGTCCTCAACGCTTCCGGCGGGATCTTGCCTGCGGCCACCTCGACTCGAAGCGCGCGCACGAGCCCGTGCAGCTCCATGTGCTCGCGCCGGATTCGCTCGAGCACCGGGGTCGAGCCGGCGTGGCGGACATACAGCGGGAACAGGATCTCCCCCTCGCGCCGGAAGTGCTCGACTGTCGCCGCGAAGAACGCGTCCACGTACTCGCTCGCCACCGCCAGCCGCTCCTCGAGCCCGACGCCGACCGCCCGGAGCAAGCGGCGCGCGTGCGCGAGCTCATGTTGGTGCTCCTCCGACAGCGGCACGAGTGCAGGATGGCGTCTCACGGTCTCCCTCCGTCCCGGCGAGCGCACTTCGGCCTAGGCTCCTTCGGCCTTTCTCACATCCCCCGACATTGAGGAGACTTGGCCTCCGGCGCAGAACCAAGGTCGCATGCTTCGATATTCGCAGCTCTGCAACGGCATCTTTGAGGGCGTCGACGCATACAGCTCCGCCAACCTCCGTCTGAAGAAGGGGAACCGTATCTCCACACGACCCGGTTTGAGAACCACGTCAAGAGCGGCCTGGAAAATCCGCTGGAGGTCTTGCGAAGGATCGGCGTTCAACCGCCGATCGCGCTGCTGGTTACCGTCCTCGGTACGCAGAACCGCGAACCGAGCGCTTCCCCGCATTGCCCGGCCAAAGTTGAACCTAGATCAGCACGGAACGGTATACAAGATGGCAATCGCGGAGCTGTCCACATGAGGCTAGGGCTGGCCCCGTACACCTTCTTGTAGAGCGTCTCCCAGTCCTTTGCGATCGCCGTCTGTAACTCGCGCAGCTTCATCGTGTGCTCGGTGCAGACGACGTCGTGTAGCCGGTTCTCGAGCTTGTCCCTTGCATCCGGGGCGAGACGTCGCGTTTCTCTGGGAACGGGTTCGCGATGCAGTTTGACCCGCCCAGCTCGAGCGAGATGATGTGGTTGATCTCGAGCGTCTTGCCGTACTCCGCTGGCTTCATCCCGTACTCCTTCTCGACCGCGTACTTGAGCGACCGGGGCACGTCCGGCCTGCATCTGCCATCCCCGTCGATTGCACCGTCCGGGGCATTTTCAGGAGCACCCCGATGATCGCGCCCGCGAGGACGAGCTGAACGTCCGCGCGCAAGCCGCCGGCGCGGTGCCAGCCCCGACCACCCTGGAAGAGCTTGCGGCCGTGCGGACGCAGCCGCGGAAAGATGTGCTCGAGATCGGGCGCGGAGGCTGAGGCGGCCCCGAGCGTGGCCGGATCGAGCGGCCCGAGGCAAACCTAAATTCCCGGGGAACACTCCCCACCGGCCAACCCGACGAGCTGCCGGGGCACCTGCTTGTTGGTACAGGCGCGTACGGCCGAATGCGGCCCGAGCCCGAGACGCTCGAGCGGCGGCGGGAACGGGGTATCGAGCTCGAGATGCTGCCGACCGGCGTTGCGGTTCGCCGCTACGGTGAACTCGACCCGCGAGGCAGCGGCCGCGATCCATCGCACCTGCTGACTGCCGAAATCCACCCTCGATGGCTGCGCGATGAGGTCGATCTCCGTCTCACCCGGAAGGGGGTGACGGCGTGAGCGCGCAACGCTGGCGCACCTGGGCGCGGACGGAGTCGACGTTCGTCCGGCGGATCCACCGACCCTCTTCGGTCGATGAGGTCGCCGCTCTCCTCCACGCGACGACCGGCCGGCTGACGCTCGTGGGTTCCGGCCACTCGTGGTCTCCTGTGGCGCGTCCCGACCACGAGGCGCTGTCGCTTGAGCGCTGCAATCGTGTGCTCGACGCCGATGCGGACTCGGTTACCGTTCAGGCCGGGATCCGTCTGCGCGACCTCAATGCGGAGCTCGCGCGCCGAGGGCTCTCGCTGCCTGTCCTTGGCACCACAGCGCAACAGACGGTGGCCGGGGCGACGGCGACCGGCACGCACGGGACCGGGGTTGGCTTCGGGGGCCTTTCGACGCTCATTCGCTCGCTGGAACTCGTCACCGCCGACGGCGAGACGCTGCGCGTATCGGACAGCGAGAATGCCGAGTTCTTGCCGGCCGCGCGTGCCAGCCTCGGTCTGCTCGGCGTCGTCACGCAGGTGACGTTGGCGTGCGAGCCGGCTTTCAACCTCCATGTCGTCGAGCGTCCGACGAGGCTCGACGCCGTTCTCGCCGACCTCGAGCGGCTCCTGGCCGCAAACGAGCACTTCAAGTTCTGGTGGTGGCCGCACACGCAGGCGGTGCGCGCGTGGGAGTACAACCGCACCAGCGTGTCGGATGTGACCGGCCGGCTCTCCCGGCTCGCGCAGGAATACCCGGCCTTCATCGTCCCGGCCTGGCCGGGGCTTCTCCTCGGCCGGGCCGTGCCCTCCGCGATCCCGCGGCTCGTCCGCATCCACGCCGAACGCTTCAACCGCAGACGGGAACACGTCGACCGGAGCGACCACGGCTTCATCTTCCCCGTTCCGATCCGTCACTTCGAGATGGAGTACGCGGTGCCGCTCGAGGCCGCGCAGGAAGCGGTCGAGGGCGTGCGCGATCTGATCGAACGGGAGCGGCTGCTCGTCGACTTCGTGCTCGAAGTGCGCTTCGCGGCGGCCGACGACGTGTGGCTCAGCCCGGCGTACGGACGCGACACCTGCTACCTCGGCGCGCTCGTCTACCGGCCGGAGAGCGTTGCGCCGTACTACGCCGCCGTCGAGGGCCTCATGCGGTCGCTCGGTGGCCGCCCGCACCTCGGGAAGATGCATGCCGCTACGCCAGAGCGGGTGGAGCAGGCCTACCCGCGCCTGCGCGACTTCCGCGAGCTACGACGGATACTCGATCCAGCGCGCCGGTTCGGCAACGCCTACCTCGACCGCCTCGTCGGTTAGCGCCGTCTCGTCGTGGGACCCACGGACCTGTGAGACGCGGCTGATCGGTGCTCGGCCGCCGCGTCAGCTGTGCGGTCGGTCTTGCTTGTAGCAGCGGAGGTAGCCGGGGAGCGCTCGGGCGCGGTGGTCGCTGCTGGGGTAGGCGAAGCGGCAGGCCCACTCGCGCAGCAGTGTTTCGACGAGACATCTAGAATCCGCGGACCAGGCCAGGGGCGCAGGCGAGGGACGGCGAGGCAGAGGTGGCGAAGGTTCTCTGTGTCCTGTACGAGGATCCTGTTGACGGCTATCCGGGGTCGTACGCTCGAGACGCGCTTCCTAGGATCGAGCGCTACTACGACGGGCAGACGACACCGACCCCGGAGCGGATCGACTTCGAGCCGGGTGAGCTTCTGGGCAGCGTTTCCGGGGAGCTCGGGCTGCGGCGGTTCCTCGAGGAGCGCGGCCACGCGTTTGTTGTCACGTCGGACAAGGACGGGCCCGACTCGCTCTTCGAGCGCGAGCTGCCGGAGGCTGAGATCGTCATCTCGCAGCCGTTCTGGCCCGCCTACCTGACGGCCGAGAGGATCGCGAAGGCGCCGGGGCTGAGGCTGGCCGTCACGGCGGGGATCGGCTCCGACCACGTTGATCTGGAAGCGGCGATCGAGCGGGGGATCACCGTCTGCGAGATCACCTATTCGAACAGCATCAGCGTCTCCGAGCATGTGGTGATGATGATCCTGTCGCTGGTGCGCAACTACATCCCCTCGTATCAGTGGGTCGTCCAGGGCGGCTGGAACATTGCCGACTGCGTCGCCAGGTCATACGACCTCGAGGGGATGCAGGTCGGGACGGTCGCGGCCGGCCGGATCGGCTCCGCTGTCCTCAGGCGGCTGAAGCCGTTCGAGGTGGGACTGCACTACACCGATCGACACCGACTCCCGCAGGAGGTCGAGCGCGAGCTCGGCGTCACCTACCACCCGGACACCGAGTCGATGGTGCCCGTCTGCGACGTGGTCACGATCAACGCGCCCCTCCATCCCGAGACCGAGCACCTCTTCGACGACGCCCTGATCGCCAAGATGAAGCGCGGCGCCTACATCGTCAACACCGCCCGCGGCAAGATCTGCGACCGCGACGCGATCGCGCGGGCGCTGGAAAGCGGCCAGCTTGCCGGCTATGCCGGAGACGTCTGGTTCCCGCAGCCGGCTCCCAGGGATCACCCCTGGCGCTCGATGCCCCACCACGGGATGACGCCGCACGTGTCGGGGTCGTCACTGTCCGCGCAAGCCCGCTACGCGGCCGGAGTGCGCGAGATCCTGGAGTGCTGGTTTGACGGCCGTCCGATCCGCGAGGAATACCTGATCGTCGATCGCGGCACGCTCGCGGGCGCCGGCGCTCACTCGTACAGCGCCGGCGACGCCACCAGCGGCTCCGACGAAGCAGCACGCTTCAAGGACCACTAGCCCGCCGAGCACGCAGCGCGCCCACGCTCCCCGTGAGGTGCAAAAACTCGGTGCGCCTACCGAGAAATCAGCGATTTGCAAGCAGGACGCTAATTTGGCACCCCACATGCTCAAGCGGTCCACGTTCCGAGTGTCGCCTTTTGCGGGAAGTACGACACGCACACGAGGACTCCGTCGCGCGTTCACCGCGGTGCCGGCCATCTGACGGCATCCACTGACCCCACGCCGACCACCCCCATCACCACTGGGCGGGTCGCTACCCGGTGCCGAAAGTGAGGCACAGCGGCAGATACGAGAGCCGCGGCGTCTGGGACAGCCTGCTCCGCTACTCGACGAACGAACGTCATCCTCGTCGACACGCTCTTCGCGCGCATGGAGCACCAGCTCGGCGAGCAGAACCCTGCGTCCTAGTCACGGTGACGCTCGGCCGGTGCCTAGCGCTGCCGGTAGATCAGCACGACCTTGCCGATCAGATCGGCGCTCGGGACAGAGCCCCAGATGCGCGAGTCGCAGGACAACGCACGGTTGTCACCGAGCACGAAGTTTCTATCCCGAGGGATGTGCCAGGTTCCGTGCAGCACCGTGTCGCGCCGGTTGCGCTTGATGTAGGGCTCGACCAGCTTCTTGCCGTCGATCGAGATTACGCCGTCGCGTTCGCTCACCGTCTCGCCGGGAAGTCCGATCAGGCGCTTGACGTAGGTGCCGGTCGCCGCGCAGCGTACGCGTGCAAGCGCCGGCGCGCGGAAGACGAGAATGTCGCCCCGCTGCGGCGCGCGCTTCAGACTCTGCACCACGAGACGGTCCGGATAGGCGGCTTCGCACCCAGGTGCTGGGTGGGCACACTGAAGCGTCGGCTCCATCGAGGCGCTCGGCATGTGATAGCCGGTCAGGTGCGGCTCGTGCACGATCACCACCGGCGGGGACGAAGCGTCGGGAGCTGCCGCCGCCGCTCCCACGGTGGTAGCGGCGGCGAAGATCAGCAACGGGACCCAGCGGAGCACCCGAATGGAGGCTACCGGCGACTCGCGGGGGTGCAGGTCGACGCGAACGGGTGGTCAGATATGTCGGCCTATCCGTTGCCAACGCTGCTCGAACGCTGGGCGGCCGCCCTCCATGATCTCGCACACCGCCTCACGTACGTCACGGTCTTGGAGGCCGCCGTTCTCGCTGATCCGTGCCTGCCCGTTGATGAAATCAAGCGCGGCGACGAACTCGGCGTCGCCGTTGACGACGATGTTGGCGTTGTGCGTAACGACGATGATCTGCCGCCGCTGCTTGTTCTCTCGCAGTTGCCGAACGATCAAGTCGTAGATCAGGGTGTTGTCGAGGTCGTCCTCGGGCTGGTCGAGGACGATCGGCTCGTCACCGTAGGCGAGCAGGAAGGCCAGGATGGCGGCGGTCTTCTGACCCGGCGAGCCCTGCTGGATGGGAAGGAAACCCGATCCGTCGACGCTTCGGCTGTAGAAGACCTCCACTGTGTCGGCAGGTGACCAGCAGGCGAGGCGGTCGACAGGTGAGCCGGGTCGAGTGGGACGAGCATTGGCGACGTGCCGAAGCCGGAGTTTCTGTCGCTGCGAGCGCAGGCGCGCCAGCTAGAGGCGCAGCTCGCCGAGGAGGATCGGCTCCGTGGCCACCTCGACGACATCAACAAGAAGCTCGCTGTCTTCGAACGAGCAACCACCGAGACATCCTCCGCGCATACCGCCAGCGGCAGGACCAGCTACGGGCAGTTGGCGAATGGGAGCGAGAGCTTCAGCGAGTTACCGAAGACCTGCACGCGGCCGCTACGACGCCCTCCAGTCCGGTTGCCGATCGAAAACCGATGGCCCTTCGATGTCTTTGCTTGGGACAGCTATGGATTGGGTGAGCAGTGAGCCGCCGCTGCAGCTCGACAACGATCTGCACGGACGCTACCCCGACCTCCTGTACGCCTCGCCTCAGAGACAGAGCGGGTGCACGACGTAGGCACAGCTGGAGGGGCCGCTCGCACTGCCGTTAGACCCGGAAGCCCGTCGATCGTTCTGGCTGTCGCCTTTCCCGCAAAGACGACGATTGGAACATCGGCCGTTGCCCCGGCTCGGAGCTTGTAAGCGCGAGTGGTGTGCTCGAGTGTGGAGAAGGCCGTAGTCGTTCTGGGCCATCTGACGCTCCAGCTGACGCCACCACTTGTCGCCGCCCCAAAACGCGTTTGTGCCCGTAGCCATGCGGAAGCGAGCACATCGTTCACGCTCTGACGTGGTTGTCGGCTGGCGTGACGACAGTGGCGCGCAGCGCGGAATAAAGCTCTGCGGACAACCGGTTGTACTTGTCCTCTTGCTCCCCCGGAGCCTCGACCCGGAGGACGGTCAGTCGAGCGCGGGCTGGACGGCGCCTTCGAGCTGGGCCGAGACGTCGACTGCGAGGTCGACGAAGAGGCCGGCAGTGCAAGTGCGCAGGCGGTCGCGGTGCCAGGCGATGGCGACGACGCGCTCGGGCAGCTTCGGTTCGATCCGCAGCGCGACGAGCGGCTTGCCGTCGATGCTCACGGCGAGGCGGGGGACGAGGCCGCACCCGAGCCCGGCGACGACGAAGCTGTGCAGCGTCACGTTGTCCTCGACCCGCTGCACGAAGCGGGGATTGAGCCCGTGGTAGGCGAAGACATCCTCGACGCTCGGCTGTCCCGGTGAGCGCTTGCAGGCGAGGAGCGGTACCGCCGCGACCTCTTCCAGGGTCAGCGCGCGGTCGTGCTCGGCGTAGGGATGCTCTTCGTGGACGAGGAGCAGGTAGGGATCGCTGAGCAGCGGTGTCGTCTCCAGCGGCCCGTCCGCGATCGGCAGAGCCGTGAACGCGATGTCGAGCTCGCCCCGCTCCAGCAGGTCGAGCAGGTGGCCGTCGTCGTTCGACTCCGTCAGCTCGACCACCGTCTCCTCCGGCCCGGTGCCGATCTCGCGCAGGACCAGCGGTAGGATCGCCGCGGCGACGCTCTGGCACGCCCCGACGCGCAGCGCGCCCCCAGTGTCCTCGTCGGTGAGCGACGCGAGGTCGATACGTGCCGCCGCGAGCCGGGACATGATCGACTCGGCGTGGCCGAGCAGGAGTTCGCCCGAGCGGGTCAGCCGGACGGGCCGCGATCCACCCGGACGGTCGAAGAGCCGGCGGCCGACGTAGCGCTCCAGCGCCGCGATCTGCTGGCTGATCGCCGACTGCGCATAGCCGAGCTTGAGCGCCGCCGCACCGAACGTCCCCTCCTCGGCCACGGCGCGAAGCGCGGCCAGATGCCGCACCTCCACGCCCAGCCAGGGATCCTGGTCTGACTTCTCGGTGGCCGGGCTCATCTCGGCCATTGTTGCGACTGACGGCATGCCCGCGCTAGCAGCCGCTGGGCTCCGCCAGCCCCCGCTGGCGGCGCCGCCCCACGAACGAGAACCTGACATCCGGAAGGTGTCGCCGCTCGCGCTCAGGCAGCTGCCGCCGCAGCTCGAGCTGCTTATCCACACGGTCCATCTCCTCGCGATACAGCTTGTAGTCGATGTACGGATTCAGCACCGTGGCCTCCTTCATCGTGTGTGTAGATCCATGCTGCCGACCGGCACCGGGCCAACACCACATCGGCTCGCGATGCCCAGGATCACGAGTCGCGATTGTGTCCCCCACGGTCGGGTCGCCTTCTGCGTGACGCCCGGCGTCAGTCGCGCATCGCGTCAACGACTTGCTCGCATTCGGTTCGATTGCCGGCAAACAGGGTGGTCCACTTACCGCCAATACCTGCCGTCATAACCGTCTGCCCACACCACGCCGAACCAGCTCCCAGCCAGATCGGCGCCGTGACGCCTTCCTCACGCCCCGGCTGGCCCTGTCGCCGAATGCGGGAAGTACGACACGCTGCTTCAGGGCGGCAATCTCAGGCCGGTGCCGTGTGCCGGTCGAACTGGCCTTTCACCTGCGTACGAACAGCGTTCGGCTAAGCGGCGCGGGCGAACGGGCCGAAAGGCTGCGGCCCGAGCGCAACTCCACGCTGCCCCCTGGCTGGGGGAATGGCGTACCCACGCGTGATAGTCCTGTCCTGGGATGGGCGATCGCTACGCGCAGTTGAAGGATCATGCCTGGCGGGAGCTCGCCGAGCTCGACGGGGGCCGGCTGTACTTATCGGGGCCGCGGCACACCGGCCCACCGGCCCGCACTTGCCCCCGAGCGCCGCTTCGTTGCCTGCTCGCAAGCGGTTCGCAGCGGGCCACGGCAGCGAATCCGAGGAATGCCGCCGGAGGTTCTCACGCATCGTCGTGGAGTTTGCGGAAGGCGAGGACGGCGTTGTGGCCGCCGAACCCGAAGCTGTTGCTGAGAGCGACGTCGATGGAGAGTTCCCGGGCATGGTTGGGGATGCAGTCGAGGTCGCACTGCGGGTCGGCCGTTTCGTAGTTGATCGTCGGCGGCGCGAGGTTGTCGCGCATCGCGAGCATGGTGGCGGCGGCTTCGACGGCGCCGGCCGCGCCGAGGCAGTGGCCGGTCGATCCCTTGATCGATGAGACCGGGGTCG
>WNGB01002405.1_pt1 | contig 46902 bp, 38 predicted proteins | sample 5400681 | NCBI WGS metagenome assembly WNGB01 (sample SAMN13153367, study PRJNA577476) | soil metagenome | isolation source: 115 cm soil or saprolite under grassland replicate 2 | place: USA:California | collected 2016-06-15
TGCTGGACACCGCTTTGAGCTGGAGCGAAATATACGGCATGATCCCAACCACGGCGATGACCGTCACCAGGCTGCCGAGCAGCGTGCTCTTGCCGTAGCGCGAGGCGATGAAGTCGGCGATCGAGGTTATGCGATTGACTTTATTTCATCGAAACATCTCTACACTGATGCGCATACGTCATCTGATGCTTGGCCGCCACCTCAACTGGCGACGGCGGCACTGGCTGGTAGTACAGGCTCGACCGGCTGAGGCTGAGGATGTCTACTTGGGCGGCAAGTGATGTCTCGGGATGGGCGAGATCGACAACTCTCCGGCGCGCTCATTCGAAGCTGCCTGCGCGCAGAGCAGCACGGAATCACGGGCTGCGGTTCTCAGGACGATTGAGCGCGCCCTGGATGATTGCCGCCACGCGCGCTAGCACGTCTTGGGGGCTGCTGGTCTTCAGCATGTACTCGAATGTCTCCAAGCGCGGTGTATCGGAGGCGGCCTCCAAGGACGCATGGCCGGTCAGCAGCAGGATTGCAGGCGCGGGTTGGAGGGATTGCGCGTGCCGGGCAATATCCAGCCCGCTGATGCGCGGCAGCCGGAGATCGAGCAGCAACAGATCAAAGCGGTGCTGTGTGAGCTGTGTCAGGGCCTCCTCACCGCTCGCGGCGACCATCACCACATAGCCACGGCGCTGCAACAGCCGCTCCAAGGTCATCCGAATGGGTGCCTCGTCGTCGACGAGCAGGATGCGCGCGGTTGGTTGTTCCATCGATTACCTCTGGGTCTACCGTTCCAACGCCGCTTTCGTATCGCGCTGGAGGGGCAGCGCGATACGGAAAATACTCCCCTGTCCTGCCCCACTCTCAACGTTGATCTGGCCGCCGTGCTGCGTCACAATATGCGCGCTAATCGAGAGGCCTAGACCCGTGCCGGTCGGTTTCGTCGTAAAAAAGGCATCAAACAGGTGGGCGCGGATGTCGTCGGGGATGCCGACGCCGGTGTCTTGCACCTCCACCACCGCCACCGTCGATCCGGCGATGGTTCGGACGGTAAGCGTCCCCCCATCCGGCATCGCGTCGATCGCGTTCAGGATGAGAATGAGGAATACCTGGCGGAGTTGATCCCCGCTACACACGATCATCGGCAGGTCATTGGCCGGGCTGAAGATCACCTGGATCACCGCAGGGCGCGTTTGGAGACCTGCGAGCGCCAGGGTGTCCTCCAGCAGGGTATTGAGGTTGTGGAGTGTCATATCGCCGCGGGATGGGCGGTAGAAGTCGCGCATGCGCTCGATGATGCCCGCGATCCGCGCCAGCTGATCACGCGCCAGCACCAGATACTCCGAGTCGCGCAGCGCGGTGGGCAGATCCTCTTCTAGCAGGTGGAGACAGTTGCGGACGGCATAGAGCGGATTGTTGATCTCGTGCGCGATCGAGGCCGCAAGCTGGCCCACCGCCGCGAGCCGGGCACCCTGCAACATCGCCGTCTCCGCCGATGTCAGACGCGCGGCCAGCGCGCGCTGCTGCTCCTCCAGCTGCGCCACCTGGCTGGTGAGCGTGGTCACGGCACCGCTGCTCCGCGCTTCAAGGATGGCCGCGGCCGCCAGGTTGGCCAGCCCTTCCAGGGTTCCACGCGCCTCGGCGGCGAACGCCCCTGTGCCCAATGTGCTGAGCAAGAGCAGCACACCAATCGCCGTGCCGCGGGCCATGAGCGGGATCGCGATCGCGCCGCTGGGGGATGCTCCAGCCGGAGCGCCGATAGCAGTCGCTCGGGCATGTCGGGGGGCTGCGCCCAGATCAGCGCGGTCCATTGCGCCACCGAATCAATCTGCTGGACGTGGTGACTCTGGAAGGCGCGGCCAATCAGCCCTAGATCAAGCGGTCGGCTGAAGTCGGGCAGCTCGCGGAAGCCCACGCTGGCCCGCAGCGCCAGGTGCTCGCCAGCTGGCTCATGGAGATAGATCGCGCCGCGCTGTGCGGCGGGCACCAGCGCCATCGCGTGGCGCAGCGCCTGATCCAGCACGGTATCGAGGCTGCGGGCCGTCAGGAGCACCTGGCTGAACTGGAGCAGCGTGTTCAGATGCGCCGTGCGTTGCTGCACCTGCTGCTCAAGCGCGTCGGCCGCGCGCTTGCGATCGGTGATGTCGGTGTTGATTTCGAGCACCACGCCGGGTCGGCCATCTGTTTCACGCTGCACCACTATGCCTGCGCGGTCGACGATCACCATCGCGTCTGGCGCCGACTCGAGCAAGGCGCGGAATTGCTCCTCCGCCCGCTTCCGATCGGTGATGTCGCGAATGGCACTCGTGACCAGCAGGCCCGTGCTGGTCGCAAGCGCACTCAGACTAATCTCGACCGGGAATGTGCTGCCATCCTTGCGCCGGGCGGCCAGATTGAGACCACTGCCCATCGACCGGGTGCGCGGCGCGGCGACGTATGCGCTGCGGTGCTGCACATGCAGGGTGTGCAACTGATCAGGGAGCAACACCTCGATCGGCTGTCCGAGCAATTCGGCGCGTGGGTAGCCAAATAAATGCTCCACCTGATCGTTAACGACGACGACTCGCCCGGCGGTATCGACGATCACGATCGCGTCGGGGGCGGCGTCGAGCAGCGCCTGAAACGGGATGTCGGCGGGGAAGTGCAGCGCTGTGGCTGGTGTGGAGAAGAGCACATCGCTGATCTGCGCGTTGCTATCCATAGCGCATCTCCTCACTATCACAGCATACCGGCGCGCATTGCTGTGCCGGCGCGTGGGATGATCGCGGCTCCCAACCGACTGGTTGTTGCGATGGCGTCACCAGCCGTCGTTGAATAGTAACAGCGCGCGCTTCCGCGTGGTGCATACTGAGTATGGGTGCGGTTCCGCTGCGGAAAGTTCTAGGTGCGTGCCCATGATACCACATATTTTGATCATCGACGCGGATGCGAGCGCCGCGCAGACCACCCTCGCGCTGGTGGCGCGCGTGACCGCCAATGCAACGCTGGCGGTCGAGGCGAACCTGGAGCACGGTCGAGTCAGCCTGCAGCAACACACGGTGGATGCACTGATTATCGATCCAGCGCCCCACGACCTGGCAGCGGCCCGGTTAATTGCGTGGGTGACAATGGAGCACCCGGCAGTCCGCGTGATTGTCTTGGCTTCCACCGTGCCGTGGGCGGTGCGCCGGCAGATAGCAGCGTTGCGGATCGCGCGGTATCTGGAAAAGCACACCGGCCCGACGCTGCTGATTGAGCAGCTCCACAGCGCGCTCGACCCGATCGTGCATGCGGTTCCCATGAAGCTCCTGCCACCAAGAATAAGCGTCGGCGCGGAGCCTCGCAGCCTGCTCCTGGCACAGGAGCAGAGCAAGCGATGAACGTTCGCGGCTCTCCTGGACGTAGGATTAGACGAATCATACGTGCGCGGGCCGCCAGCGGAAGCGGGCGTAACTCGTGTCAATTAGAATCGTTGTGGTCAGCCCACGAGTTGCGCAACGAGCTTCGGCTAAGCCCGTAGCCTGAACGGCGTGCATCCCCCATACTCCTGACAGGCAGGATCTTCTTGCTGTGTTGCAGGAGTTGGCAATGAGCAGCAGCACTGGATTGCCCATCGAGATCCGCACCTTTCCTGATGCGGTGCCTTCACTTCCGCCCTGGTTCGCCGAAGTCGTGATCTTGGCGCGGCATTTCACGCATCAGGGGCATCTCGACGCCATCAGCCAGCAGGTACGGCTTGCGCGTGGGCGCGCTGGCTCCTTTGAGGTCATTGACTTTGTGGCGCTCCTGCTCGGCTATGCCGTCAGCGGCGAACCAACCCTCCAAGCCTTCGTTGACCGACTCGTCCCGTTTGCCCAGCCCTTTATGGCGCTCTTTGGCCGCAACCAGCTGCCGCATCGCGCCACCCTCAGTCGCTTCCTGGCTGCGGTTGACACCGCTTGTCGTGATGCCTTGCGGCAGGTCTTCGTCACTGACCTCACGCAGCAGGGCTGCGCCGGCGAGCTCGTCGGTGGATTTCTGGATCGTCAGGGGCAACGTCTGCTGGTCGTTGATGTCGATGGAACGCGCCAGGCTGCGCGCCAACGCGCGCTAGCAACAAGCTCCGACCTTCCGGTCGCCCAGCGGCGTATGGATACTGTTTGCGCGCCCGGCTACACCGGCCGCAAGCGCGGCGAAGTCGTCCGCACGCGCACGACCATACTCCAAGCCCATACCCAAGAATGGCTTGGCACCTTTTCCAATTCCGGGAATGGTGACTATGTTCTCGAACTCGAAGCTGCCTGCCAGGTTGTGAGCACCTATCTGGCCGCCAAAGGCCTTGAGCCTGCCCAAGCGCTGCTGCGGCTCGACGGCTTGTATGGCACCGTTGGACTACTCGCCCGCATCCACCCGTTCAAGTTGGGCTTTCTTACCCGGGGACGCGAGTATCACCTGCTCGACCATCCCTCCGTCCAGGCTCGTCTGAACCAGCCCAGTGATGGAACCGTGACCCAGGATGCGAGCCAGCTTCAGCGTGAACTGTTTGATGTTGGCTTCATCGCCGACTGGTTGCCCGAGCGACCCGAGGTGGTGCTTTCCTATCGAGTGCTGGTCACGCGCCGCCCGGCACCAGCCGACACCGCGCATATCACGGTTGGCAAGCTGCGCGACGGGCAGATCTACGAGCTCTTTCTCACCTCACAGCCAGCCTCCAGCCTACCGGCCGCGACCATGCTTGAGCTGTACCAGCAGCGTGGTTCGTTTGAGCAGGTATTGAGCGATGAAGATGCCGAACAAGACCCTGACCGCTGGTGTTCGCGCACGCCTTGCGGCCAGGCGTTCTGGCAGATCATCAGTCAGTGGGTGTGGAATACACGGCTGCGCTTGGGATTGGTGGCGCAACCGCAGGAGATGCGCTGGACGAGTTGGGCGTCGACGCTCTCGTCCATCGAGCTGGACAGGCCGGCGCTGACCGACGCGGCACCAGGCGCGGTCAAGGAAGACCAACTGGTCACCAAGGCGCTCGCGCCAGCTGCCCCTGCTTCGTCACTGCACGCGAGTGCGGGCACGCTGGTACCTATCTATGGCCCGTTGGTCTTGTCGCAAGCGTGGGCGAAAGCCCGCCATCGCTTCTCGGCACAAGCATTCAGCGTCGGTGAGGGCGACACGCTCCGCTGTCCTGCTGGTGCGGTGCTGCGGCCGCGCGAGCGACGGAAAATGCCAAGTGGCGATCTGCGGGTGTTGTATGCGCCGGGCGCGAATGACTGTCGCAGCTGTGCGCTCGCGCCAGCGTGTTTGGGACGTGGCGCGTCGGGCGAGCAGCCACGGCGGGTCAGCGGCGTGCGACGGGTGGTGGGATGGCAGGTGCAGCCGCAAGCGGCTGGGGAACAACCTGGGGTGGTGCCCAGCCCGGCAGAGCCGCAGCAGCAGAACGCGCAGCATGAGCGGGTACTGCAATGGGGTGATGTGGGTGGGCGACGGATCCGGCGCGCGCTGGTCACGCAGCTACGCCGCCAACAGGTGAGCATCACCAGGCACGACGCAGAACCGGCACCACCACAAGCGGCAAGCGAGCCACGCCTGTGGACACGGGCCGAACGCGCGCATCGTCGCCAGAGTTGGGCAAACCGCTTGGCACGCAACGCGAGTGGTACAACAACACCTCGCTATATGGTAACGCTCGCGGGTATTGCGCCAGCGCTGACCGCCTATCTCGGCCTGCCATCGGTGCCCGCGCCCTGATGCTCGTTGCGCAACTCGTGGGTCAGGCAGATCGAGGTCAAAGAGGACAATATCAGGCCGGCGCATCATCGCCTGGCACGGTGAGCTGCGCCTGCCGCACGGCTTCGATCGGGGAGGCCGCATACAGCATTGTCTGTGTCTCATCCACGTGCTGCGCCACGGCTACGCCCGCGTGCAGCGCCGCCGCGATATCTACTGAAGCGCGGTCGTGCGGTAGAGCATGTTCGTCGGCGAGCGGCGTCGGTGCGGCATGCACAATCAGCCAGTCGGCCAGCTTCGGCCAGAGCTGGTTGATCGCGCCCCGCCCCGCCACAACTCCAACATGCCCGCCCGGTAGCTCCAAGATAGACTTGTCCGCACTGGCGACCAGATCGTTTAGCACAGTGGTTGATTCGGGCGGGCAGATCCAGTCCCTTGCCGCCGTGATGGTCAGCAGCGGGCATGCGATCCGCGCTAGATCCACGCGCCGGCCGCTCACAACGAGTTTCCCCTGGATCAGATTGTTTTCCTGATAACACTCCTTGACGTAGGTGCGATACGCCTCGCCGGGGAAGGCCACACCATCACTCAGCCAGGTCTGCAAGGCCAGCAGATCCCGCACCGCCTCTGTGTCACCGATCTGCTGCGCGAGCGCGATCTGCTGCGCGATCTGAAGGGTGGGCATCAGCATCCGAAAGCTGGCTTGCAACAGCTCGGTCGGCATATTACCCAGGCTGTCCACCATCAGATCCACATTGAAACGCTCTTTGCGCGTCCATTGTGAAATGATTCCATCGTCGTGAAAATTGATCGGCGCGGTCAGCTGAATCAGGCCGTGAATATAGCGCTCGTAGAGCGCGCTGAAAATGGCCGTGAATGTGCCGCCGATGCTGTAGCCCATGAGCATGATGCGATCCTGGCCGGAGAGATTGCGTACGCGTTGCACCGCCCGGCGCAGGTAGCCCGTGATGTGCTGGTCAAGCGTCGTTGATCGATCTTCCGGCCCCGGCACCCCCCAATCGAGCATGTAGACATCAAGGCCGCGCCCGACCAGGTATTCCACCAGACTATGGCCGGGCGCCAGGTCGAACAGGTAGTGGCGATTGATCAGCGAGGGGACGATCAGCAGCGGTACCGGGTAGGGCTGTTCGACGACAGGATGATAGCGCAGGAGCCGGAGTTTGTTCTCGGTGGCGACAACCTCGGCCGGAGTTCGTGCTATCGCCACCGGCGTGGTGTCGAGCATTGCTTTGAAGACAGCGTCGAACCGATCATGCATTCGATCAAGATCGTGCTGGATCTGTTCCAGCATAGCGTTCGTCACGGTCGGGAATCCCCAGTAGGATGGCAGCATTGTTATCCTCCAAACATCACAGGCTGCTTCAGCCGGAAGCCTGTTCAAGATTGAAAGTCAGAGTACGGATTCTTTCCTTTTTATGTAGGTTCTTTTTCGCCCAGTGGGGCGAAAAAGAACCTACATAAAAAGGAAAGTACCATGCTGCCGCAGGCTATGAACGCTTCTGCGTAAGTCCTAATTATAGTGTTCGCGAACCGATCTCATAGACGCTCTTGACATAGTCCTGCCAGGATTTGAAGCCATCCCGATAGAAGCTGTGGTAGCTCGCCAGCGCCTCGCTAAACACTCGCTCACTCTGGCCGCCTAGATCCCGATTGTAGCGCAGTCCCCGCTCGAACATGTCGAAAGTCCACTCGGTCGTCGCGAAAAACGCCTCGTCCCACACACGCAGCATATTCTGTGTGTTCGTCTCGGCGACTTTAAACTGTTCGCGCACTTGCTGCTGGGCGGTCTTTTGCTCTGCCATACCATCCTCCTATTGTTGTACGTTTGTGGCCGATTGCGCGGCCAGTCGATCACTGCTGATATGCGATAGGGTATCATCACGAAGTTACAGCCGAGTTCAGTCGACCGCCCATCACTCGAACCTGCGCACCCCGCCGCCCCATGATTGTGTGCTACAATGACGGGCGCGGCGTGGATTATCGCGCCCGAATGAAATCGCTTTGCACGCCATATGACAGCTGCTGAGAGACCAGCGCGTGACTCCATGGATAGCGATTCGATTGTCGTCCGCACCCGGCTGATCCCCCCGCGCTTGCCGCGCCGGTGGCTGCGCCGCCCCCGACTTGACCGTCTGCTCGCCGCCGCAGTCGAATACCCAGTGACAGTGGTGAGCGCGAGCGCCGGCTACGGCAAGAGCACCGCGCTGGCCTCGTTCGCCGCACGCGGCGGCTGGCCGACAATCTGGTGCAGCCTGAGCGAAGGCATCGCTGATCCGCTGATGTTTCTGCTGCATCTCGTCCACGGCTGCCGCAGTGTCGCGCCGCGCATCGGCGAGCGGGCGCTGGCCCTGCTCGAACAGGGCGAATCCGGTGCGCCGGTATGGCGCCAGGCGCTGGATGCATTGATCAATGATCTCGTGCTCGCGCTGGATGAAGAGACCATTCTGGTGCTCGACGACGAGCATACTGTCGACGATCTGCCCGACATACGCGCCGTGATCGAGCAGCTGATCGCCCGGTGCCCACCACGGCTGCATGTGCTGCTGGCGACGCGCCAGTGGCCGCAACTCGCCAGCCTGCCGATCCTCCAGGCCCGTAGCGAGCTGTTCGCCGTCAGTGAGTCCAGCCTGGCGTTCACGCCCGACGAGATCGCGGAGCTGTTTGACTCAGCCTACGAGCGCCCGCTCACTGGCGAAGAGACGCGGGCGCTGAGCAACCAGACCGGCGGTTGGCCGATCGCTCTGCAACTCATTGGTCAAAGTACAAGAGACGAAGAACCAATGACCAAGAACGAAAGCGACAACGATGCAATTTCGTCATCCGTCATTCGTCTTTCGTCAGCCGCGCGCGAGACGCTGTTCGCCTATCTGACACAGGAAGTGCTCGCCCGCCAGCCGGCAGAGGTTCAGGCCTTTCTGCTGCGTTCATCAGTGCTGGCCGAGCTGGAGCCATCGATCTGCAATGACATTCTCGGCACACCGACATCCGCGGCGCTGCTGCGGCTGATCGAGCGGCGTGGACTCTTCGTCGCGGCGCGGGGCGCCGATCGCTACCACTATCATCCGCTGTTCCACGCCTTACTGCAGGAGCGCGCCCGCGCGACACTGCCGGAGTGGGCCGACCTCCACCGCCGCGCCGCAGCCTATTTCCACGCCGCCGGCGCGGGCGAACAGGTACTGTACCATCTCCTGGCGCTTGGCGACACGATCGGCATGGCAGCCGAGATCGAACGCTGGGCGCAGCCCTGGATCGCGACCGGCCGGTGCGTCATGTTGCTGGATTGGCTGAAGCAGATTCCGGCCACAGTGCTGAGTGACCATCCGCAGCTGCTGCTCGCTTGCGGGGATGCGGCGCGGTTCCTGGCGCGCTTCGAGCAGGCGCTCCAGGCATATGCCGAGGCCGAGCGTGTCTACGCCGCAAACGCGGATCCGGCTGGGCAGGCGCGGGCGCTGCGCGGGCAGGCTCTGGTCTACCTCGATACAGTGCAGCCAGCGCTGGCCGATACCCCGCTCCGGCGAGCGTTTCGGCTAGCGCCGCATGATCAGCCGGACGAGCGCGCCGCGCTGCTTGGCCTGATCGCTGAGAACCGACTCAATCACGGTCGAGCCGACCAGGCCGCGCGCCTCTACCGCATGGCTGGCCGCATCGGGAATGGCGCGCAGAGCAGCGCTGCACACAAGCAACCGCGCGTATTGTTGCGCCTGGGGCACCTGGACGAGGCGCGTGCGCTCCTGGAAGCTGATCTGCTCCACGACCATCCCCTGCCCGAGCACGGGCGGCCCGCCGAAGCACATCGTGAGGCTAGCGTTCTGCTGTCGCTGATCCGCGCGCTGCAGGGCGATGGCGACGCGGCCTTGAGCTATGCCCAACAAGGGCTGGCGACGGCGCGCCAGCTTGGATCGGCGCTCTTTGAGGCAGTGGCGCATATCCGCGCCGGCCACGCCCTACAGCTCGTGGCCACACCGAACGACGCCGCCGCGAACGCCGAGTATCTGCACGCCATGGCGCTCGCCGACGCACTAGGAGTCGAGCGGACGAAAGCCGAAGCATATCTGGGCCTGACGTTGCTGCATGGGTTTGGCGGCGACGTGGCTGCGGGGCAGGCAGCTGCGCGCGCTGGCCTGGTGATCGCCGAGCGCAGCGGCGACGCCTGGACTGCGGCGCTGCTCTGGACCGCGCGCGGAGCGGTGGGTGTAGCCGGCGGCGTTGCGGAGAGCGAAACGTGGCTCCATGAAGGGCTGAAGCACTATCGGCGCTGTCGCGACACCTACGGGCAGGCGATCAGCCAGATCTGGTTGGCGATCTGCCACCAGCGAGCTAGGCGAATGGGCACGGCTACGGATTGCGCCATAGCGGCGATGACGCTATGCCAACACCATAGCTACACTGGCCTGCTAACCACTCCGACGCTGTTCGGCCCGCGCGATCGCATGATGCTGGTGCCGCTGCTACTGGCAGCGCGCGCCGACGCACGCTACAGCACGCTGGCACAGGAACTGCTGATCTACGGCTTCCCGGCGATCGCCGCAGACGATGTGACCCAGACCTACCATCCTGGAGTCACGCTGCGCATCCAGGCGTTTGGACAGTTGCGCGTCTGGCGGGGTGGCGAAATGATCACATCAGGGATCTGGCAGCGCAAGAAAGCGGCGCAGCTGTTTGGCTTTCTGCTCACGAACCGCCACCACTGGCTGCTGCGCGATCAGATCTGCCAGTGGCTCTGGCCCGAGGAGGATCAGGCCACCGCTGCGAGCCAGTTCAAGGTCACGCTCAACTCGCTCAACACCGCGCTCGAACCGGCGCGTCCGCCCCGCACGCCGCCGTTTTATGTTCGCCGGCAGGGCAGCGCTTATCGCTTCTGCCCTCCAGATGGCGTCTGGCTTGATGTCGCCGAGTTCGAGTCGCATGTCGCGCGCGGCCGGGCGTGCCTCGCCGCCACTGGCGACCGCGCTGCGCCAACGGTGTCACAGGCGCGGGAGGAGTTCGCCGCAGCAGTCGGACTCTACCGCGACGACTACCTCAGCGCCTACCTGTACGAGGATTGGGCGCACGAGGAGCGCGAGCAACTGCTCGGCCGCTACCTGGAGGCCGCCACCAGCCTGGCCGAGCTGCTCGCCGGACAGAATCAGCTGCCCGAAGCCATTCGACTCTGCGAGATGATTCTGGCACGCGACCCCTGCTGGGAGGAGGCCTATGGTATCTTGATGCGTGCCTACGCCCGCCATGGCAATCGCCGGAGGGCGCTGGCCACCTACGAGCGGTGCGCCCGCAATCTGCGCATGCATCTTGATGTGCTGCCATCGCCGGACACAACCAGGATCTATGAAGAGATTAGATCATAGCGGTACTTTATCTTCTTTTGTGTTTCGGTTTTTGCGCTCGTAGAGCGCAAAAACCGAAACACAGATACAACGGGAAGTACCATGCTGCCGCAGGCGAAAGCACTGTGAGCGAAAGTCCTACTTGTAGGTCGTTTTTTCGCCCGGCTGGGCGAAAAAACGACCTACATGAGGAAACCCAGGATCTGCGTAAGCCCTACGAACGTATAATTCTAATCAGACCGGGCCGCTAGCCAGGCCTCAATGTGCGGCCATGTGTGCTTCTCGGCGCCGCTCCCAGCCATGATCCCAATATGGCCACCCTGGATGCGATACAGATCTTTGTCGCGGCTGCCGACCTTCTGCATCACACCCTCGGATTGGCACGGCGGCGTGATATGATCCTTCTCGGCAATCACATTGAACAGGTTCGCGCGCAGCTTGCTCAGATCGACGCGCTCGCCACGCATCGTGAGCGTGCCGTTCATCAACCGGTTCTCTTTGTAGAACTCGTTGATCAGCTGGCGGTAAGTCGCGCCGGGCATGTCGATGTTGTCGGTCACCCAGGTGTTCATCGCGTGCCACGACTCGACGACTTTGGGATTGTCGAGGTTGTCCCACAGGTTCAGGTAGTTGCCGATGTAGTTCTCGACCGGCTTGAGCGCCTTCGCGCCATAGTCGATCATCGCGCCGGGCATGTTGCCTAAGGTGTCGATGATCTTGTCGGCGTTGAATGACTGCTCGCTCGTCCAGCGACTGAACCCGCCGGCCTGCTTGTCCGCGAAGTCGAGCGGCGCGGTCAGCAGGACAAGGTTCTTCAGCCCATCGTCGGGGCGCAGAGCAGCATAGATTGTGCTGATCAGTGCGCCAAGGCACCAGCCGAGCATGCTGAACTCGCTCGACTTTGTGACCGACTTTAGCTTGCGGACGACGCGCGGCAGATACTCTAGCGTATAGTCGTCGAACTTCAGGTTGCAGTCTTCGGGGCCGGGCGCGCCCCAGTCGAGTAAGTAAAGGTCATAACCATGCCTGAGCATGTATTCGGCGAAGCTGTGGCCCGGCCGCAGATCGAGGACATATGGCCGATTCATGACCGCGAAGACCATCAGAAGCGGGATGCGGCGACGTTGCTCGGCCGGGACAACCGGAATGTAGTGGTAAAGCTTGGCCTTGTTCAGCGTCCAGATCAGCTCCTTGGGCGTCTGGGCGATCTTCGCCTTGGTGGTCATCAGCCGGTTCCACGTCTTCGCGTTCTCGGCAATCCGCTCAAGCTCGGCGTAGAGCTCGGCCGGTGCGAGCGATCCTGGCATGGGTATCATCGCGCTTCTCCTCAGCTTCAGGCTGATGTTTCCTTGGCCTTGCCGGATGCTGCTTTCGGTTCGGATCGCGGCCGCTCGTCGAGCTTGGCCTCTATGTCGTCCAGGCGCATCTCGATGTGAGTCAAGCGCTCGCCTAGACCGGTGACGTCGGAGCGCATCGGCAGGTTGAGCTGCGTCAGCACCTGGGTCATCGTCGACTCGATCACCTTACGGAACGGCGCCGAGCTCGTCAGCCAGGCATCCATCATCGCGCTGCTGGCCTGGGCATATGCCTCCGTGTTCACCATCTGAATCATCATCTTGGACCAGGCATCCATCCCACTGTCGCGCATGTTCTTCCAGGCACCGAAAGGATCAAATGCCTGCTCATCAGGTTTCTGGCTCATCGAACGTTCCTTTCGCTGATTGTCCCAATTGACATCATCATCGTATATGCTGTGAGTTACAGCCAGGTTTCACACAGATTTCTTCTTTTGTCGGTCATTTTTCGCCCGCAGGGCGAAAAATGACCGACAAAAGAACAAACGTACCATGCTGCCGCAGGCTACAGCGCTTTTGCGTATGTTGATCTGTTGTCCGGTGATATAGTCGCCGCCTTCGACCAGGAATGTCACTGCCTTGGCCATATCTTCCGGTGTGCCAAATCGCCCGAGCGGGATCTTAGCTTTGAACTGATCCTGGATGTTCTCCGGCACCTTGGAGAGCATATCGGTCATCGTGAAGCCCGGACAGATCGCATTCACCGTGATATTGAACTTAGCCAGCTCGAGCGCGGCGGTCTTGGTAAAGGCGATGATGCCACCTTTGCTGGCACCGTAGTTGGCCTGGCCAAACGCTGAAGTCTGCCCGTTCATGGAGCTTAGGTTGATGATCCGACCATACTTTTGCTCGATCATCACTGGTATCGCGGCAGATGTACAGAAGAAAACCGCGTTGAGGTTGGTCTGCACGACCTCTAACCAGTCTTCATCGGTCATTTTCCGAATCGACTTGTCGCGGGTAATGCCGGCGTTGTTTACGAGAATGTCAAGGCGGCCAAAATGCTCGACAACTCGCTTGACCATCGCGCGTGCCTCTTGCGGGTGGGCCACATCTGCTTTGGCGATCAGACAGGCCGCGCCGAGCTTGGCGATCTCATCAGCGACTTCCTGCGCCCTGGCATCGCTGCTCTGGTAGTTCAGCGCGACCTTCGCCCCCTCGCGTGCCAGCTCCAGCGCGATCTCCCGCCCGATACCGCGCGACGCGCCTGTAACCAGCGCGATCTTTCCGTCGAGTCTACCCATGGTGTACCTCCTTATTCTAGATTGCAGATCAACGCCCCCAATCTGCAATCTACAATCTGCAATTACATGCGTTCGAAGAGCGCCGCAATGCCCTGGCCACCGCCAATACACATGGTCACCAGCGCGTAGCGCCCGCCGGTGCGCTGCAGTTCATAGAGCGCCTTGATCGCCAGTATGCTGCCGGTCGCGCCGATCGGGTGGCCGAGCGAGATGCCGCTGCCATTCGGGTTGGTTCGATCCAGGGGCAGTTCCAGGTCGCGTTGCACCGCCAGAGCCTGGGCCGCGAACGCCTCATTGACCTCGAATATGTCGATATCCTTTATGCTCAGACCAGTCTTGGCGAGCAGGCTGCGCACCGCCGGTACCGGGCCGATGCCCATATACTTCGGCTCAACGCCAGCGTGACTGTAGGCGACCAGCCGGCCAAGTGGCTTGAAGCCGCGTGCCTCAGCAGCATCCCGCTCCATCAGCACCACCGCGGCCGCCGCATCGTTGATGCTCGACGCATTGCCTGCCGTCACGGTGCCGCTCTTATCGAAGACGGGTCTGAGCTTCGCCATCTTCTCCAAGGTAGCATCGCCGCGCACATTCTCATCGGTGTCGAACAGCGTCGTGCCACCCTTGACTTTGACCTCGATCGGCAGGATCTGCGCTTTGAAGTAACCGTTGCTGATCGCCTGCGCCGCGCGCTGGTGGCTCTCGACTGCAAGTTTATCCTGATCCTCGCGGCTGATCTCCCAACGCTTGGCCACATTCTCGGCGGTAATACCCATATGACAGTCGTCGAACGGGTCGCTCAGCGCGCCGATCATGGCGTCGAGCATTTTCGCGTCGTTCATGCGCGCGCCCCAGCGCATCGCCGGCGCCCAGTAGGGGCTGCGGCTCATGCACTCCGCGCCGCCGGCCACCGCTACATCCGCATCCCCAAGCTTGATCGCCTGGGCGGCTGAGATGATCGCCTGTAGACCGCTGCCACACAGCCGGTTGAGCGTCAGCGCGGGCGTCTCGACCGGTAACCCGCCCTTAACACCGGCCACGCGGGCCATGTACATGTCGTGGGGATCAGTGTGGATGACGTTGCCGAAGACCACATGCCCGACTTCTTTCGGCTCGACACCGGCCCGCGTGACTGCCTCGCGTACAACCGCGGCCGCGAGCTCGGTCGGCGGTTGGTCTTTCAGCCCGCCGCCATAGGCCCCGATCGCCGTGCGGGCGCCACTCAGGACTACAACGTCGCGTTCCTTTGCCATCGTTGCTACTCCTTTGGAGAAGTGAGGTCACCTCACTTCCCCGATACCAGTTAACAACCAAAGAAAGTTGTTACAAGCCTTATTGCTTGGCAGCGTTGCGATTCAGTCGACGTGAATCGTGCATCACATCCACGCACGTAAAGATTTGGTAAAGAGGAGACGAGAGAACGGTGTATACCTGGCATCATACGCCGGGGGAGGAACCCGCAAGAAAAGAACTATCCACAGTACGTGAAGAAATTGTTACAATCTTGCAAACAAAAACCCGACGCCATGCGTTTTCCGCACTGGCGTCGGGTTTGGTATTTTCCTTCTTTTGTAGGTTCTTTTTTCGCCCCGCCAGGGCGAAAAAAGAACCTACAAACATTAAGAAATCCGTGTAAGCCCTGTGTAACAGGTTCCAAAAACCACGCTTCTAGAGCTGAATTAGCGAGAACACCGGGTAGCCGGGCAGCTTTTCGTGGCCTTGCGCGGCGTGCAACTCGAGCAGGCAGGCGACTTCCTCGATCTCTCCGCCAGCCATCGTAACCAGTTCGCAGGCCGCTGCAACGGTTCGTCCACTGGCGATCAGATCGTCGCAGACCACCACCCGTGCGCCGCGCTCAAACGCATCTTTGTGCATCTGGAGCCGATCAGGGCCAAAGTGAAGGTAATATTCCACTTCGTAGGCCGGCGCGGGCACTTTGCCAAACTTGCGGATCGGCACGAGGCTTACCCCGAGCTGGTAGGCGAGCGGGCTGCTTAAGATAAACCCGCGCGATTCGACACCAACGATGGCGTCGATAGCGCGATCTCTGTAGCGCCGCACAAACGCATCCACGACCTGCTGAAACGCTGCTGGGTTGCGCAGCAACGGGTTCATGTCCCGGTAGACCATGCCGGCGATGGGATAATCGGGGACGCTGCGAATCAGGTCAGGGAGGTTAAACATCGGCTGTGTCATTACGCGCTCCTTATCATTCTAGCCTTGGTGTTCGTTGGGTCTTTGGGCTACCTGTTCAGATGGTCGTTCAGGTTCCCAGCACCAGGCCGCCGTCGACATTTAGCACGGCGCCATTGATGAAGCTGGCCTCCTCGGACGCCAGGAACAAATAGGCATTCGCGACATCTTGTGGCTGCCCGAGCCGTGCCGCTGGTGTGTGCTCGATCATGGAGGCCAACACTTTCTCGGGCATGCGCTGAGTCATTTCGGTAGCGATGAAGCCCGGCGCGATCGCGTTGACAGTGATGCCGCGTTTAGCGAGCTCGCGCGCCCAGACTTTGGTCATACCAATCACACCAGCCTTGGATGCGACATAATTTGTCTGCCCAAAGTTGCCATGCAGGCCAACGATCGAGGCTGCGTTAACGATGCGCCCATAGCCCTGCCGAATCATCGCCGGTGCGACCGCTTGGGTACATGTGAAGACTCCCTTCAGATTCACCGCAATCACGGCATCGAAGTCGGCCTCGCTCATCTTACCGACGACTTCGCCATCCCTGACCTTAACGAGCTGCGAATCGCGCGTGATCCCGGCGTTGTTGATCAGGATGTCGATCTGCCCACACCACTCAAGCACCCGGCTCACCGCCGTCTCAACGTCGTCTTGTGAAGTCACATTGACTTTGCAGAACAACGCTTGTCCACCGGCCGCCTCGATTTCGTCCACCAGCGCCGCGCCCGCCGGCTCGACAAAATCCCACACGGCTACAGCCGCGCCAGCTCGGGCAAAGGTCAACGCCGTCGCGCGGCCGATACCATTTGCGCCACCCGTAATCACTGTTACACGGTTGGTGAGATCGATGCCCATGCTATTACCCTCGCTCAGAATATAGAACCCATGCCAGCCGCAGCTATCCCAATGATCGCCTTGCCTGGCGGGCGGCCGACTGCTGATCCTCGCATGGAGGAATTGGCATAGCCCGGCTTCTAGAGCCAGTATATGGCCAGCGAGTCACAGCCAAGTTACAAGCGCATTGTCATTTGACAGGACGTACGCGGGCGCGCGCTCAAACGCCGCTTTGCCTGCCCCCTTCGACTGCGCTCAGGATGTGGCTTCGTCAAGCTCAGGATACCGGCAGCATGGTACTTCCCATTGCATATGTTGTTCGTTTTTTCGCTCGCAGAGCGAAAAAACGAACAACAATAAGATAATATACCGCTGTGCATGACTACATCTGGGTAGCGCGTACGTACTGTCATTTGAAGTTACTACATCGCTACCTTTCGTTAAGGTTTATTTTCTCCCTGCTCCCATAGTAGCGGGTATGCTACCGAGTAGATGGAGCGTGCCATCGCGGATAACATACCGATGGAGGTAGCGATGGATATTGCAATTCCCCGGGCGACGCTGCCCGATGAGCAGCGTATCGCGCTGACACCTGCCGGTGTGCAATCGCTCATCAGTGCTGGGCATAGGGTCTATGTCGATCATGAGGCCGGCCTCAGCGCAGGTTTTACCGACAACGATTTCAACGCCGCGGGCGCGCAGATCGTTTATCACCCGGAGGAGATCTACCGCCGTGGCGATCTCCTGGTGACGGTCGACGGTGTGCCCGAAGCAGCGGAGCGCCTGCTCCGGCCAGGCCAGATCATCTGCGGCTTTCTCCGCCTGACAATGCTGCCGCAGCGTAGGCTTGCAGCTCTTGCGGCGGCCAAGGTCACCACTATTAGTTATGAGCTGATCCAGTGCGACAACGGCAAGCTGCCAGTGCTCGAATCGATGAGCGAGATCACCGGCCGGCTGCTCCCGCAGCTCGCCGCACACCTGCTCGAGACGCATAGTGGGGGCAGGGGAACGCTGCTCGCGCCCATCCCCGGCATTCCATCAGCTGAGGTGGTCATCCTCGGCGCGGGCGTGGTGGGGAGCAACGCTGCGTATGGCTTTACCGCCTGGGGCGTGCAGACCACAGTGCTGGATCACAATATCGATCAATTACGGCTCTGCGAACGCTTCTGCTGGGGGCACGTCACGACGAAGCTGAGCACACAACGCGCGATCGACCATGCCGTCCATTTCGCCGATGTGCTGATCGGCGCCGTCCATGTGCCCGGTAGCTGTGCGCCGCAGCTCGTGAGCAAGCAGCAGGTCGCGATGATGAAGCCGCGCAGCGTGGTCATCGATGTGGCGATCGATCAGGGCGGTTGCATCGCAACCAGTCGCCCGACCACGCTCCATGACCCGACCTATATGGCTGAAGGCGTGCTCCATTATGCCGTGCCGAATATCCCCAGCGCTGTCGTTCGCACGGCCACGCATGCGCTAAATAACGCGCTCCTGCCATATATTCAGGCGATCGCCGAAGGCGGGCTTGATCGCGCCATCGCGCAAGGGAGCGCTCTTGCGCGCGGCATCGGCCTGGTCGCGGGGTGCCCAGCTTCGCCCCAGATTGGCACGCAGCTCGAGTCCACCCCACATCAAACCGCAACGCAGAGAGAAACGATCACCTGAGCTTAGCTGTTGAGAACGGCACTGGATAGCCTAAGGGATTCGCTGCTGAGTAAATGAGTAGGCGTCATGAGCATGGATGCGGGTGGCTTCACAACGAGATTGGATTGGGTGGCAGCGGCGCTGTCGGTGCCGGACGAGCCAGCATGGCGGCTGGAGGAGCAGGGATATCAGGCCGCACTCGAGCACGATGTAGAGTCGCAGTTTGCGATCAGCAATGGATTCCTGGGGGTGCGCGCGTCCCTGGAACAGACGATGGTCGCATCACGACCGCGCACATTTATCGCCGGGTTCTTCGACACGCTGCCGAGCGATCCGCCCATACCGGCGCTCGTGCACGGGCCAGATTGGCTACGCTTCGATCTGCTAGTGGCGGGGGAGCGGCTCGCGCTCGAGCGCGGCGAAACGCTTGCGCATGGCCGGACACTTGATCTCAGGCGCGGCGTGCTGATCGGCGACTGGCGCCAGCGCGACAGTGCGGGCCGGATCGTCCACCTGCGCACGCTGCGCTTTGTCTCGCTCGCGCAGCGATCGCTCGCAGTACAGATCGTCCAGATCGAGGTGGAACAGCCTGCGCCGATAACGCTGGAAGCCTGGTTTGAGCCACCCGCCGCTGGGCTGTTCCTGGAGCAGGCCAATCCTACACTGCAGATCTGGCGCGCGGCCCATGAACCAAAACAGCTGGCGATTGCCAGCAGCATGGCGCTGTGGCTCGGCGACCAGAGAATCCGTCCGGCGAGCGGGGATGGCGGACGTCAAGTCTGGAGCTGGCGCGCGACGCCAGATCAACCCGCCATCTTTGCCCGGATCGTCACCTTTGCGCGCAGTGATGTCGAGGACGACGTCCGGGCCACCGCGTACGCCGCTCTGCGTAGAGCGCGCCGGAATGGCCTGCGTCGGCTGCTTGCTGAGCACACCAATGCATGGGCTGAGCGGTGGCAAGCGAGCGACATTGTTGTCGGCGGCGACGAGGCAGCCCAGCGGGCGCTACATTTTGCGCTGTACCATCTGATCGGGGCCGCTAACCCCGACGATTCATCTACCTCGATCGGTGCGCGCGCCCTGACGGGCGATGCGTATCTGGGGCATGTCTTCTGGGATACCGAGATCTTTCTGCTGCCCTACTACACCTATACCTGGCCGGCCGCAGCGCGGGCGCTGCTGCTGTACCGCTGGCGCACCTTGCCCGCCGCGCGCGCCAAAGCTGCCCGGCTGGGCTATCGCGGAGCGCTGTACGCCTGGGAATCGACCGACACAGGCGAGGATGCCACCCCGGCCTACGTGCATGGGCCAGATGGGCAGCGCATCGTCATCCGCTGCGGCATCGAAGAGCAGCATATCAGCGCCGACGTCGCCTACGCGATCTGGCAGTACTACCAGGCGACCGACGATGTGCCATTCCTGCTCGCCGCTGGAGCCGAGATCATTCTTGAAACCGCCCGCTTCTGGTCTAGCCGCGCCATGCTGGAGGCTGATGGACAGTATCACATCCGTGGCGTGATCGGCCCGGATGAGTATCACGAAGGAGTTGACGACAATGCCTATACCAATGGCATGGCCAGATGGAATGTCGAGCGGGGGCTGGAGGTAGCGGTGTTGCTCCAGGCGCGCTGGCCACAGCGCTGGGCGGCGCTACGTGAGCAACTCAGTATTACGCCGGCGGAGTTAGCTCTGTGGCGCGACGTCGCCGCGCGGCTGGAGACAGGGTTAGATCCGGCGAGCGGCTTGCTTGAGGAGTTTGCGGGGTTCTTTCAGCTTGAACAGATCGATCTGGCGGCCTACACCCCACGCACTGCGGCCATGGACGTGTTGCTTGGACGCGAGCGGATCCAGCAGAGCCAGGTGATCAAACAGGCCGATGTGATCATGCTGCTGGCGTTGCTGTGGGAGCGCTACCCAACAGTGGTGCGCGCGGCCAACTTCCGCTATTACGAGCCGCGGTGTGGGCAGGGCAGCTCGCTGAGCCCAGCCGTGCATGCGTTCATAGCGGCGCGGCTCGGCGATATGACTCTGGCCGTGCGTTATTTTCACCAGGCCGCTGCGATCGACCTTGCCGACACTATGGGCAATGCGGCCGCGGGTGTCCATATCGCCACGCTTGGCGGACTCTGGCAGGCCGCAGCGTTCGGCTTCGGCGGAATCAGCTTTATGCAGGGCGGCATCCGCTGCGACCCGCAGTTGCCCGCGACCTGGCAGGTTTTACGCTTTCCACTCCAGTGGCGCGGCCGCCAGATCCGAATTTCGATCCACCAGGCGCCGCTCACACTAAGCATGACTCTGGAGCGTGGGCGGCCGCTCGCGGTGGAAGTCGGCGACCTCCGTCACAGACTGGGCGGCAAAGATACCTGGATCTGTCGCTGGAGCGAGCCAGAGCGCTGTTGGAAGGAGGTATTCTGATGTCTACCGATCGCAATGGGCAGCGCGACACCGTCCTAGTAGCATTAGATGGCTCGCTCGCCGCCGCGACGGCCGTGCCGATCGCATTCGCGGTGGCGGCGCAGCTTGGCGCGGATTGCCGCGGATTGCATATCATCTCCGGCAACGATCCGGCTAGCCAGCTTGCCGCGCCCTGGATGAAGGGTATGAAGTCATTGACCGGCGTCAGGCTGTGGCCGGATATTTTGGAACCGACTGTGCAGCTCTGGCGCGCGTTCGCCGCCCCAGGCAACGCGCTCATGAAGGAGTTCTTTCACGCCGAGATGCGGCTGGACGTTGGCGACCCGGCGGCGGGCATCTTGAGGGCGAGCACAGATCCCCTGATCATGCTGGTCGTGCTGACAACACACGGCCACATCATCGAGCCGGGCCGCAGCTTGGGGCGTGTGGCCGAGCACGTGATCGCCGGCGCCACACGGCCGATCCTGCTCATCCGCCCCGAGGCGACGCCTCTGGCGACCCGGCCGGGAGGAGCACTGCGGCGCCTGCTGCTGCCGCTCGACGGCACGCCGACCACGGCCGCGCTGCTTGCCCCGGCCACTGAGCTTGCACACCGGTTGAGGGCGGTGGTTGATCTGCTGTATGTCGCTGGAGCGGGCGCACCGCCGGACGAGCCGGGCAGCATTGTCGGGCCACAGTATGTCGATCAGTCTCAGCACGAGTGGCCCCAGTGGGAGAACGAGGTCATCACCCGCTTGGGCGTGGCGTGCGCTCAGCTACCGCCCAACGTGCCCGTACAGATGTTCTTGACCCAAGGCGATGTCGGCGCGGAGATCGCGCGCTTCGCCGCCGAGCACAGGAGCGACGCTGTGGTTCTAGCTCGGCGGAGTCGGCTAGAGCCTGGCCGCGCGTCTGTACTGCGCGCGGTCCTTGATCAGACGCCATGCCCAGTCCTGCTTGTCGGCGATTGAGCCGCAGGAAGAATGAACCATATCGCCGGATAGCGATTCTTCGTAAGGATAGATCCATGATTGCCTTTAGAACCATTCAAGATGCACAGACTGGTGAGAAAATAGTAGAAATACCGCTGACCGGCTATCTACTGCTCGAATGCCCCATGTTCAACAAGGGCAGCGCTTTTCCCGAGGACGAACGAAAAGAGTTCGACCTGCTGGGCCTCTTGCCGCCGCACATAGCGACGATGGAGGAACAATTGGTTCGAACCTATGACAACTACCAGCAGAAGACCACTGCCCAGGAGCGCTACATCTTTCTCACCAGCCTCCAAGATCGCAACGAAACACTGTTCTACCGGTTACTGCAGGAGCATATTACCGAGATGCTGCCGATCATCTACACGCCGATCGTGGGCATCGCGTCACAGCACTATAGTCACATCTATCGCCGAGCGCGCGGGCTCTACATTTCCTACCCATACCGCGAGTCGATCGAGGCGATGCTGCGGAGCGTGCCGTATGCCGACGTGCGGGCGATCGTCGCGACCGACGGGGAGCGTATCTTGGGCCTAGGCGACCTGGGCATCGGCGGGATGGGCATTCCCATCGGCAAGCTCTCGCTCTACACGCTCTGCGCTGGCATTCACCCAGCCACAACACTGCCGATCATGCTCGACCTGGGCACCGACAACCAGGAGCTGTTGAACGACCCGCTCTACCTCGGCTGGCGCCACGAGCGCGTGCGCGGCACTGAGTACGATGCCTTTGTCGAGGCGTTCGTCCAGGCGGTCATGCATGTGTTTCCCGACGTGCTGCTGCAATGGGAGGACTTCGCGAAAAACAACGCCCGGCCGCTGCTTGATCGCTACCGCGATCGTCTATGCACCTTCAACGACGACATCCAGGGCACCGGCGCGGTGACGCTGGCCGGGCTGCTGGCGGCCACCGCTGTAACGGGCGCGCAGCTCAGCGACCAGCGGATCGTCATCCTGGGCGCCGGCTCGGCCGCCACCGGGATCTGCGAGCAGATCGTGGCGGCCATGGTTCGCGAGGGCCGCACAGTGGATGAGGCCACGGCCGCGATCTGGCTGGTCGACAGCCATGGCCCGGTGCATGAGGGGCGCATGGACCTGGACCCCGGTAAGCGCGCCTTCGCCCAGCCGCTGGAGCGTGCAGTCGCCTATCATCTGGCTCGCCCGAATGGCGTAACGCTAGCCGATGTGGTACGGCAGGTGCGCCCGACGATTCTGATCGGCGCAGCCGCCCAGCCGGGTGCTTTCACTGAGCCGCTCGTCCGCGAGATGGCCCAGCACGCCGAGCGCCCGATCATCTTCCCGCTCTCGAACCCGACCTCCAAGGGCGAGGCGGCGCCGGCAGACCTGATCGCCTGGACCGAGGGGCGCGCGCTCGTCGCCACCGGCAGCCCGTTCCCGGATGTCCGGTTCGGCGGGCGCGTGTTCCACAACAGCCAATGCAACAATGTGTTTATCTTCCCCGGCGTCGGGCTGGGGGTCATCGCTGCCGGGGCGCGCCGCGTGACGGATGCGATGTTTGTGGTGGCCGCCCGCGCGTTGAGCGAGCTGTCGCCGGCACGGCAGGATCCGACAGCATCGCTCTACCCGCCGCTGGAGCAGGTGCGCCAGGTGTCACGTAAGGTGGCGCTCGTCGTCGGCGCCGAGGCGCAGCGGGCCGGCCTGGCCGAGCCGACATCGCCCGAGGAGCTGGCGCGCCGCGTGGACGCGGCGATGTGGACGCCAAAGTATCCGCGGCTGACGCGCAAGAGCTAAGAGACATTCACGCGAGGCAGAGATCTCTTTTCGCTATATCCCACCGTTCTGAGATAGGATGCCCGAAACATTGACATCGCCCCCCAGCATCACAGCCAGTAACGTAGGACAAGATACACGCTCGAAGCATCTCGGTGCGTAGTCGTCGATTCGCTCCACAAGACCGCGAAACGCAAGTGACCTGGCGAGCGAGATCAGGACGTTGAACGCTTTTTCGTTGGTGTGGAATACAGTTTCTTCGTGACTCAAAGAGGAGGATCGACTATGAAACGCACCTTGATTGTTCTGGCCACATTGCTGGCGATCGCTGGCCTGCTGGTCGCCTGCGGCGCCCAACCAAACGCACCCCAAGCACCCGCGCCAGGCGGGACTGCCGGCGCGAAAACCGTCATCATCGGGTTCACCGCCTCACTTACCGGCAAACTGAACGTTGAGTCGACCCGCCAGAGCAACGGACTGAATCTGTGGATGAAGCAGATCAACAACAAGGGCGGCATCGCGCTCGCGAGCGGCAACCTGACGTTCGCCGCCAAATCGTACGACGACGAAAGCAACACAGACCGCGTGCAGGAGCTGTACGCCCGCTTGGTCAACGACGACAAGGCCGACTTCTTGATCAGCCCGTACTCTAGCGGCCTGGCCGATGCCTCCGCAGTGCTTGCCGAGCAGTACGGCAAGATCATGATCACCACTGGCGCTGCCTCGGATGGCACTTATAAGAAGGGGTATAGCCTGGTCTATCAGGCCTATACCCCGGCCAGCCGCTACCTGACCGGCGCAATCGACCTGCTGGCGAAGCAAGACCCCGCGCTCAAGAAGATCGCGATCGTCCACGAGAACGATAAGTTCTCTACCGATGTGAGCAATGCGGCTAAGGCATACGCCGAGGGCAAAGGCTATCAGATCGTGCTGTTCGAGGGCTACGACTCGAGCACGAGCGACTTCGGGCCGATCATCAACAAGGTGCAGCAATCCCAGCCCGAGGCGATCCTGGGTGGCGGCCACTTCCAGGACGGCAACACCTTCGCCAAGCAGCTGTATGAGAAGAAGGTCGCGGTCAAGTTCTTGGCGCTGCTGGTCGCTCCGCCGGAGCCGAACTTCGCAGATCTCAGCGATGCGGCGCTGGGCGTGGTCGGCCCAAGCCAGTGGGAGGCGCTGGCAGCCTTTACCCCTGAGACGGCCAAGACGGCGCGGCTAGAGTGGTATGGCCCCACCGGCGCCGAGTTCGTGAGCGCGTACAAAGCCGCCTACAACAACGAAGAGCCTTCCTACCACGCTGCGGGCGGCTATATCGCCGGCCTAATCTTACAGAAAGCGATCGAGCAGGCCGGCGCGCTCGAATCCCAGTCGATTAAGGCTGCCCTCGATAGCATGGATATTCTGACCTTCTATGGCCGGATCAAATTCGACACGTCGAAGGAGGCCCACGGCCTGCAGGTCGGCCACGACATGGTCTATATCCAGTGGCAGAAAGCCGCCGGCAGCCTGGAGAAGCAGGTGATCTGGCCGCTCGAAGGCGCGTCCGCCAAGACGCTCTACCCAATCCGGTAGCTGATGAACGGGTGCAGGTAGAAGGTAGAAGATAGAAGATATACTGACAACGGGCATAATGTTCCGTTTTTGTCATCCTGAGCCGCAGCGAAGGATCTCTCGTTCTCGACGGCCAAGAGATCCTTCGCTGCGGCTCAGGATGACAAGCAGCCTATGGCCGTTGAAAGTATAGAAGATCGCGCACTCTCTATCCTCATATCCTCGGTTCTTGGAGCCTGCAGCGGACCACGGACCACGGACAGGAGTACAGCATGGGTAGTAGTTTAATATCCTCGCTGATTGACGGCTTGCTGATCGGCTTTGTGTATGGCATCGCCGCTATGGGCTTGACCTTAATCTGGGGGGTGATGAACGTCATCAACCTGGCGCACGGGCCGATCATCGCCCTGGGGATGTTTGGGGTCTATCTGCTCTTCGCCGTGCTGGGCGTGAATCCCTACCTGGCGCTGGTCGTGGTTGCCGCAGTCGGGCTGCTCGGTGGGATGCTGATCTACGCGATCGCAATCCACCGGGTGATCGACGCGCCGCACCTCTCCTCGCTGCTGGCGACGTTTGCGGTCAACATGATTATCATCGGCTTGGGGACGAAGGCGTTCAGCACGTCGCCGTATACGGCGAACTTCTCGCTGGGCAGCGTCAGCGTTGGGCCGATCACCATGCTTGGGACGCGGCTGGTCGCCGCGCTGGCGGCCGTCGTCGTCACCGCCGGGCTCTACCTGTTCCTCTACCGCACCCGGCCCGGCAAGTATGTGCGCGCCGTCGCCAACAACCGCGCCGCCGCGGAGTTGATGGGCATCCCCTCGGCCCGCATCCTGGCGCTGAGCTTCGGTATCGGCACGCTGCTGGCCGCCGTCGCCGGCGGGATGATCGCGACCTTCTTCCCATTCACGATCCTCTCGGGTGGCACCTACGAGCTGAAGAGTTTTGTGGTCAGCGTGTTGGGCGGGTTAGGGAATCCGCTAGGCGCGCTGGCCGGAGGCCTGATCCTGGGCACGTTGGAGGGAATCATTCCCTCGTTCCTGCCGAACACCTGGGTGCCGGTGCTGGAGTTCCTGCTCTTCGTGCTGATCTTGCTGGTGCGCCCTCATGGTTTATTCGGAGCAAAGAAATGAGAGAGCGGCGCAACATCGAAGCTGTGCCGCCGCGGTGGATCGCTTGGCTCCCCGGCAGAGCCAGGGCGGCGGCGATCTGGCGCAGCCCCGGGCTATGGCTGACGCTTGGCCTGATTATCGTCGCCGGGCTGTGGCCGGTGATCACAAACCAGGTGGCAACGCGGGAAGTTATCTTCACTGTCCTGCTTTCGGTCGCCCTGGCGTCGAGCCTGAACATGTTGCTGGGATACACCGGCTACGTTAGTTTCGGACATGTGGTGTTCTTCGGCCTGGGCGGCTATGTCGGCATGTTCTTAATGGGCAACTATGGCGCGTCGCTGTGGCTGGCGGCCCTGGCGGGCGGGGCGGCCGCGGCGCTGCTGGCGTTCCTGCTCGGCAAAGCTATCCTGCGCCTGCGTGGGGCCTACTTCGCGCTCGCGACCATCGGCATCAACGAGGCCATGCGCACGTTCATCAGCAACTTTGCGCCATTCGGCGGGTCGACCGGCATCTCGCTCAACTTCCAGATCTATGACGACTACGGCGGCGCGATCCAGGCGCTCTGGCTGACCTACTACGCGCTGTTCGCACTGGCGCTGATCGTGGTCGTCGCGAGCTATCTGGTCAAATCCAGCAAATTCGGGCTCGGGCTGATGGCGATCCGCGAAGACGAGGACGCCGCCGAAGTGCTGGGGGTGATCACGCCCGACGCCAAGACATGGGCGTATATCCTCTCCGCGATCGTCCCCGGCATGGTCGGCGTCCTGTTCTTCTTCAAGAACGGCAATGTCGAGCCGAACGACGCGTTCCGGCTCCATTTCTCGATCGAGATGCTGGTGATGGTGATGCTAGGCGGCCAGGGCACCGTGCTCGGCCCAGTGCTGGGGGCGGCCGGGTATCAACGCCTGCGTGGCTTCTTGCTGACGAACCCGCTCTTCAGCGATATTCAGCTCGTCGTCGCCGGCGTCCTGCTGCTGATCATTGTGCTGTTTATTCCGGCGGGCGCCGTCGGCTGGCTGCGCAACCGGTTCCCGCGACTGCGGAGGATTCTGCCATGATCCTACAGGTTGAGCATGCGAGTAAGTCGTTCGGCGGCTTGCAGGCGCTGCTGGACATCACCTTCGACGTGCCCGAGGGCCAGATCCTGGGCCTGCTAGGCCCCAACGGCGCCGGCAAGACCACCCTGTTCAATGTGATCAACGGTGTCTACGCGCCGAGCGCTGGGCGGGTCATCTTCCGCGGCAAAGACATGACCGGGTCCAAGCCGTATTTCCTGGCGCGCCAGGGGCTGGCCCGTACGCACCAGATCGTCCGCCCCCTGAAGGAGTTGACGGTGCGCGAGAATGTGATGGCGGGGGCCTGCTTTGGACGCGAGCGGCAAACACTGGCCGGGGCGGCCCAGATCGCCGACGACGTGCTCCAGTTCGTCGATCTGGAACAGGCGAGCCAGTTGGCCGGTCGCCTCAACGTCGCCCAGAAGAAGCGCCTGGAGTTGGCCCGCGCCCTGGCGTCGCGGCCGTACCTGCTGCTGCTCGACGAGGTGCTGGCTGGCCTCAATCAGTCGGAGATCGGCGCCATGGTCGAGACGGTTCGCAAGATTCGCGCGCAGGGGGTCACGATCATCATGATCGAGCATGTGATGCATGCGATTATGAATGTCTCCGATCGGATCGTCGTGCTGGACTACGGGCGGCAGATCGCCGAAGGCACGCCCCAGGAGATCGCCAACAACCCGCAGGTGATCGAGGCCTACCTGGGCGACCCGAAGCTGGCAGAGAGTTTGATGGAGCAGACGACTTGAAGATAGAGGATAGCAGATTTCATCTTCGATCCTCGATCCTCGATCTTCTATCTTCAATGAGGAGTCATTTGTATGCCAATCCTTGAAGTTCGCGAGATCACCTCCGGCTATGGCGAGGTGCAAGTACTTTGGGGCGCAAGCGTGGCCCTGGAGGAAGGGAAGATGACCTGCCTGGTGGGAGCGAACGGTGTCGGCAAGACCACGCTCCTGCGTACGGTGATGGGGCTGATCCGCCCGAAGAGCGGCGCGGTCTGGTTCGAGGGCAAGGATATCAGCCGCCTGCCAGCGTACACAAAGGCCGAGATGGGGTTGGTGTTGGTGCCTGAGGGCCGGCAGCTGTTCACTGATATGAGCGTGCGCGAGAACCTGGAGATGGGCGCCTCGAATCACCGTGCTCGCCAGCACCTGAAGCGCAACCTGGAGCGTGTTTTTGACATGTTTCCGCGCCTTAAAGAGCGCATCAATCAGAAGGCCGGGACGTTGAGCGGCGGCGAGCAGCAGATGGTGGCCGTGGCGCGCGGGCTGATGGCCGAGCCGAAGGTGCTGATGATCGACGAGCTTTCGCTCGGTCTCTCGCCGGTCCTGACCGTACAGCTCTTCCAAAATTTGAAACAGCTGAAGCAAACTGGTCTCACGATCCTGCTGGTCGAGCAGAACGTTCAGATGGCCCTGGCGGTGAGCGATTACGGGTATGTCCTGGCCCAGGGGCGCACCGAACTGCAAGGCCATGCGCGCCAGCTTGCCAGTAACGACCATGTTCGGACGGCTTACCTGGGGTTGTGACATTTAGCAATCACAAAAAGGAGAAATCGTATGCTTGTCGGCGAACGGATGTCCCATCCGGTTATTCCGGTTCATCCCGACACACCGCTTCCAGAGGCGCTCGACCTGATGCGCCGCGAGAAGATCCGCCGCGCGCCGGTGATCCACGACGGCCAGATGGTCGGCATCGTCACGGAGCGCGATCTGCTGCACGCCTCGCCCTCGTCCGCCACCACGCTCAGCATCTGGGAGCTGAACTACCTGCTCACCAAGGTGACCGTCGGGCAGTTGATGACCAAGAAGGTGCTCACCGTCCAGGAAGACACGCCGATCGAAGAGGCGGCGCGGATCATGGCCGACAACAAGATCGGCGGCCTGCCGGTGCTGCGCGGCGATCACGTGGTCGGCATGATCACCGAGACCAACCTCTCCAGGATCTTCCTCGAGCTCATGGGGGCACGTGATCGCGGCGTGCGCGTCACCGCGCTGCTGCCGGAGCAGCGCGGCCGGCTTACCCGCTTCATCCAGGCGGTTGCCAACGGCGGTGGTCATATCATCGCCTTTGGCACCTTTGCGGGCGAGGATCCCTCGAACATCCTGGTCACATGCAAGGTCGCCGGGCTGGAGCTGGAGCAGGTACAAGAGCTGATCGGGCCGGCGGTCGAGCGGCTGGTGGATATTCGTGTGTGCTAACAATACATCTCACGCGACGATTGCAACTCACGAACGTGCGACGAGGCCTGACGGTTGTTCTTTCTTCACACAACCCGAGGCCCCACCAACTATAGTGACCATGCGATTTGACATTTGAACAGGGCGAGGCCGCGCTTCGTTCTGAAACCTGAACTGTAGGCGCGGCGCCTGCGATCCTGGGGCAGTGATTCCGTAACTGTGGAGGCAACCATGAACCGTACCTGGGTAACGATCGACGGCAACGAAGCCGCTGCGAATATCGCCCATAAGCTCAGCGAAGTGATCGCGATCTACCCGATCACGCCCTCGACGACCATGGGTGAACTGGCCGACGCGTGGTCCGCCGCAGGGCGGCCGAACCTGTGGGGCACGGTTCCGCAGGTGATCGAGATGCAGTCCGAGGGTGGCGCGGCCGGGGCGATCCATGGCGCGCTGCAGACGGGCGCGCTGGCGACGACGTTCACCGCCTCGCAAGGGCTGCTGCTGATGATCCCGAATATGTATAAGATCGCCGGCGAGCTGACCGCGGCGGTGTTCCACGTCGCCGCCCGCTCGCTCGCGGCCCAGGGCCTGTCGATCTTCGGCGATCACGCCGACGTGATGGCCGTGCGCCAGACCGGCTGGGCGCTGCTCGCCTCGAACTCGGTCCAGGAAGCGCAAGACATGGCGCTGATCGCCCATGCCTCCACACTGGAAGCGCGCCTGCCGTTTGTGCACTTCTTCGACGGCTTCCGCACCTCGCACGAGATCAACAAGATCGAGCAACTCGAGGACGGCGACATCCGTGCGCTGATCGACGACGAGTTGGTGCGCGCCCACCGCGCGCGCGGCCTCTCGCCCGACCACCCGTTTATCCGCGGCACCGCCCAGAACCCCGACGTCTACTTCCAGGCCCGCGAGAGCGTCAACCCATTCTACCTGGCCTGCCCGGCGATCGTCCAGCAGACGATGGATCGCTTCGCCAAGCTGACCGGCCGCCACTATCACCTGTTCGACTACGCCGGCGCGCCCGACGCCGAGCGTGTGATCGTGGTGGTGGGCTCCGGCGCCGAGACGACCGAGGAGACGGTCAACTATCTGGCCGCGCAAGGCGAGAAAGTAGGGGTGATCAAAGTCCGCCTGTTCCGACCGTTCTCCATCGCGCATTTCCTGCAGGCCCTGCCACCAACTGTCCGCGTGATCGCCGTCCTCGACCGCACCAAGGAGCCCGGCAGCGCCGGCGAGCCATTGTATCTGGATGTGGTGACCGCGCTTAACGAAAGCGAGACGAAAGACGAAAGACGAAAGACGAAGGAATCTGAGGTCGTTTCGTCCTTGGTCCTTCGTCCTTTGTCCGTAGTAGTGGTCGGTGGTCGGTATGGTCTCTCCTCCAAAGAGTTCACGCCGGCGATGGTCAAGGGTGTCTTCGACGAGCTACAGAAAGCCGAGCCGAAGAACCACTTCACGATCGGCATCAACGACGATGTGACTCACACCAGCCTGGCCTACGACCCAGCCTTCTCGATCGAGGCCGACGAGACGGTGCGCTGCGTGTTCTGGGGGCTCGGCGCCGATGGCACGGTCGGGGCCAACAAGAACGCGATCAAGATCATCGGCGAGGAGACCGACAATCACGCCCAGGGCTACTTCGTCTACGACTCGAAGAAATCTGGCTCGGTGACGATCTCGCACCTGCGCTTCGGGCCACGCCCCATCCGCGCTCCGTACCTGATCGGCCAGGCCAGCTTCGTCGCCTGCAGTCAGTTCTCGTTCCTCGAGCGCGTCGACGTACTCAAATACGCCGCGCCCGGCGCGGTCTTCCTGCTCAACAGCACCTTCGGCCACAACGAGATCTGGGATGAGCTGCCCTACGAGGTGCAGCAGGCGATCGCCGAGAAGCGCTTGCGCCTGTTCGTAATCGACGCCTCCAACGTCGCGCGCGCGACTGGCATGGGCGGGCGCGTGAACACGATTATGCAGACGGCATTCTTCGCGATCAGCGGCGTGCTGCCGCCCGAGCAGGCGATCGATGAGATCAAGCGCAGCATCAAGAAGACCTACGGCAAGCGCGGCGAGGCGGTGGTGGAGCAGAACTTCCGCGCGGTCGACGAGACGCTGGTGAATCTGCACGAGATCGACGTGACCGCAAAGACGTCGAATGCATCGGCGCTGCGACGGCGCCCGCCAGTGCCCGAGCAGGCGCCCGATTTCGTGAAAGACGTGCTCGGCCGGATGATCGCCGGCGAGGGCGATCTGCTGCCGGTCAGCCAGTTGCCGATCGACGGCACCTACCCGTCTGGCACCGCCAAGTGGGAGAAGCGTAACATCGCGCTCGAGATCCCGATCTGGGAGCCGGACCTCTGTATCCAGTGCGGCAAGTGCGCCTTCGTCTGCCCGCACGCCGTCATCCGCATGAAGGTCTACGATCCGGCCGCCCTTGCGGGCGCGCCCGACACGTTCCTTAGCACCGACGCGCGCTTCAAAGAGTTCCCGGGCATGAAGTACACCCTGTCGGTCGCGCCGGAGGATTGCACCGGCTGCGGCCTGTGTGTGGAGGCCTGCCCGGTCAAGGACAAAAGCCAGGTCGGCCACAAGGCGATTAACATGGCCGCGCAGCCGCCCATCCGTGAGCGCGAAGCTGCGAATTGGGACTTCTTCGTGGATCTGCCGGAGGTCGATCGCGCGCAGGTCAGCCTGAGCTCGATCAAGAACTCGCAGCTCATGATCCCGCTGTTCGAGTTCTCGGGCGCCTGCTCGGGCTGCGGCGAGACACCCTACATCAAGCTGGTCTCGCAGTTGTTCGGCGACCGCTCCGTGATCGCGAACGCAACCGGCTGCTCCTCGATCTATGGCGGCAACCTGCCGACTACGCCCTGGACTGCCAACCAGCAGGGGCGTGGCCCGGCATGGTCGAACTCGCTGTTCGAGGATAACGCCGAGTTCGGCCTGGGCATGCGCCTGACGCTCGATAAGCAGGCCGAGCAGGCCCGCGAACTGCTGCCCCAATTCGCCGGGCTGCTGGGCCAGGATCTGGTCGCGGCGCTGATCGACGCCGACCAGTCGACCGAGGCTGGGATCGCGGCGCAGCGTGCGCGCGTGGATATCGTGAAGCAGCGATTGCAGGCAAGCTTGGCGACCGACAGCCAACCGGCAAACCTGCAAACGTTCCAACGTTCGAACGATCTGCTGAGCCTGGCCGACGTGCTGGTGCGCAAGGATGTCTGGATCATCGGCGGTGACGGCTGGGCCTACGACATCGGCTTCGGCGGGCTGGACCACGTGCTGGCCTCCGGGCGCAATGTCAACGTGCTGGTGCTCGACACCGAGGTCTACTCCAACACCGGCGGCCAGGCATCGAAATCCACGCCGCTCGGCGCGGTGGCCAAGTTCGCCGCGAAGGGCAAGGCCACGCCGAAAAAAGACCTGGGCCTGCTCGCGATGGCCTACGGCAACGTCTACGTCGCCCGCGTGGCCATGGGCGCCGACGACCAGCAGACGCTCAAGGCGTTCCTGGAGGCGGAGGCCTACGACGGCCCGTCGCTGATCATCGCCTACAGCCACTGCATCGCGCACGGCATCGACATGCGCAAGGGGCTCGAGCAGCAGAAGCTGGCCGTCCAGTCAGGCCACTGGAACCTGTATCGCTACAACCCGACGCTGGCCGACGCGGGCAAGCACCCGCTGACGATCGACTCGAAGGCGCCGAGCATCCCGCTGGAGGAATATGTCTATAATGAGACCCGCTATCGCATGCTGCGCCAGAGCGACGAAGTGCGATCCGAGCAGCTGATCGAGCGGGCCAAGCAGGGCGTCAAGGAGCGTTACGAGCACTACCAGGAGCTAGCGGCCGAGCCCCATCACAACGACGATGGCAAGGCGTCGTAGGAGACATGATACCAAGTCGAGAACTAAGAACCGGGTGCCCTTTTGGCCGAACCAAGAACCGATTTGCGGCATCTAGTTCTCGGTTCGCCCAAAGGGCACCCGGTTCTTATACGTGTGAACGCGGGTTGGTATTAGGACGTTGGAACATTCGAACATCCCAACGCTGATAGGAGTCGAATCATGACTGAACCATTCCGCACGACTGTGGACCTGACGACCACCTACTTGGGTCTCCCACTCAAGAACCCGCTGGTGGCCTCGGCGTCGCCGCTCTCGAAGAAGATCGACTCGGTGCGGCGGCTCGCGGATGCCGGTATCGCAGCGGTGGTGCTCTACTCGCTCTTCGAGGAACAGATCACCCACGAGAGCCGCGAGCTGGATCACTATCTGACCCGCGGCACCAATACGTACGCCGAGGCGCTGAGCTACTTTCCCGACCTGGAGGACTACAATATCGGCCCCGAACCATACCTGGAGCACCTGCACCGCGTCAAGCAGGTGGTCGATATCCCCGTGATTGGCAGCCTGAACGGCGTCTCGACCGGCGGTTGGGTCGAGTACGCGCAGCGGATCGAATCGGCCGGCGCCGATGCGCTGGAGCTGAACATCTACTACCTGCCGACAGATCCGGAGATGACGAGCGCTGAGCTGGAGGAGAGCTATCTCACGCTCGTCCGCGACGTGCGGGCGCAGCTGCGCATCCCGATCGCGCTCAAGCTCAGCCCGTTCTTCACCGCGCTGCCGAACATCGCCCGGCGCTTCGCGGATGCCGGCGCCAACGGACTGGTGCTGTTCAACCGCTTCTACCAGCCCGACTTCGACCTGGAGCAGCTGGAGGTGGTGCCCAACCTGACGCTCAGTACCTCGGACGACCTGCGCCTGCCGCTGCGTTGGATCGCCATGCTCGACGGGCGCGTGAGGGTCGACTTCGCGCTGACTGGCGGCGTGCATACGGCCGAGGATGTACTCAAGGCGATGATGGCCGGCGCCAGCGTGGCCATGCTGACATCCGAGCTGCTCGCCCACGGGATCGCCCGCGTGCGCGACATCCTGGAGGATCTGCAGACCTGGATGATCGCGCACGAGTACCAGTCGATCGCGCAGATGCGCGGGAGCATGAGCCAGCGCGCCGTGGCCGAGCCGGCCGCCTTCGAGCGGGCCAACTACATGAAAGCGCTGAACTCGTTTGACAATCGACTACCCTAGTGGTCGGCCACACTGATTTTGATGGGCTGGTAGTGCCGCCTTCAGGCGGTGGGTGCCGGTCAACAGCCTGAAGGCGGCACTACGAATCGTCATCTTTACTGTGGCCGACCACTAGACAGATGACAGTTCTGAAGATGGGATCGCGATCATGAGCAAGGTGTTCCCCACGCTAGCCGACTGGGCGGCGACGGCATTCGCGGCGCCGGATGACGCCTTGTGGCGGCTGCAAGAAGACGGCTACCAGGCGGCCCTCGAGCACCAGGTAGAGACACGGTTCGCGATCAGCAATGGGTTCCTGGGGGTGCGCGGGTCGCTGGAGCAGCCGATGGTCGGGTCACGGCCGCGCACCTTCATCGCTGGCCTCTTCGACACCGCCCCCGGTGAGGTGCCGCTTCCGAAGCTCGTGTCGGGGCCGGACTGGCTGCGATTCCAATTGCTCGTCGCCGGCGAGCCGTTGGCCCTGGAGGCCAGCCAGACGCTTACCCATGGCCGGACGATCGACATGTGGCGCGGCGTGCTGCGCGCCGAATGGCGGCAGCGCGACCCGGCCGGCCGGGTCGTCCGCCTGCGCACGCTGCGCTTCGTTTCGCTGGCTAACCGGGCGCTGGCGGTGCAGGTGGTCTGGATCGCGGTCGTTCAGCCAACCCCGCTTGCGCTGGAGGCCTGGATCGAGCCACCTCCCGGCGAGCTATACCTGACCCGGACAGAACCGGACGTGCAGGTCTGGCGTACCGCTTATCCAGCAAAACAGCTGGCTGTGGCAAGCACCATGACTCTGCGGCTGGATGCACAGAAGATCCGGCCAGTGAGCGGCGACGTCGGGCGCTCGATCTGGCGCTGGAATGCCACGCCGGATCAGCCAGCGATCGTCGCCACTGGCAGTCCATTCCCGGATGTCCGGTTCGACGGGCGCGTGTTCAACAACAGCCAGTGCAACAATGTCTTGATCTTCCCCGGCGTCGGGCTCGGAATCCTCGCCGCTGGCGCTCGGCGCGTGACGGATGCGATGTTCGTGGCAGCCGCGCACGCGCTGAGTGAGGCGCGCCAAGCTGGTGCCGATATGCTGGCTGATGCAGCGCCTGCTCCTGCCCCGACCGAGACGCCAAACGTTGTGGAGACGAAAGCAGCATTGCTGGTTGAGGCTGAGGCACCCCGCCCACTACATGCCAGTGGAATACCACGGCCACCATACTTGGAACGCCACCAGCAGCAGCTGCGGGCCAAGCGCAAGCAGCGCTATGATCAGGTCGTCGGACTGCACCAGGCAGGAAGCAGTAGCAACGCTCGTCAAGCTCGTTGTCGATTTGCCAGCCGATGATCTCTGGGTGATTCGCAAAGTGTTTGGAGATATGCGTTACGATTCGCCTGGTGTAGTCGTGGTAGATCGGGTTATTCGGGCAATATTCGCGCCGGTTGCCGAACGTGAGTGCTACGCCGTCCTCGCGCACGCGAAAGATCGCTAGTGCATTTCCAAGCAAGGTTTTAGGTGTTGGGTGTTGGGTGTTGGGCTTCGCAACGCCGCCCGCCCAACACCCAACACCCAACACCCGCGCTGAAAGCGCACTAGGTACTTGGTCATCAGCCAGGGCGGTGGCGATGCGGTAGGCGTTCCTAAAACAACACGCATATCGTAGGAGGCCAGCAGGGTGATTGCGCGATCCAGTGAGTCGAAGTCGTAATGACCCTCATTCGGCTCGATCTTCGACCAAGCGAATTCGGCCAAACGCACCACGTTGAAGTCGACCTCGGCCATGATCTGGGCGTCTTCGAGCCAGCACTCCTCCGGCCACTGTTCCGGGTAGTAGTCCACGCCGAAGTAAAGCATGCACGTTATTCCCTTATTTCAGCCCGGTCGTCACGACGCCGCGCATGATCTGCTTTTGGGCCAAGAAGAACACCACGATCAGCGGCAAAACATAGATCACGACCGCTGCCAGAGTCTGGGTGTAGAGTGGGTTGCCATGCGGGTCGACATACGACGACGCCAGCTTCATTGCCAGAGTCGCATGGCTCTCGTTGAGAAAGATCGACTGGAGAAAGAAATCGCCCCAGACCCACTGGAACGCAAAGATCGCTGAGGCCGCGAGCACTGGCCCGGCGTTTGGCAAAAAGATCTGGCTAAAGACGCGCAGCCGGCTGCAGCCGTCGAGCTCAGCGGCATCTTCCAATTCCTTTGGGAAACCGGCGAAGAACTGGCGGAATAGAAAGATATGGAACGGGCTTCCAGCAACGCCCCAAAGCACCCAGGGCCAGTACGTGCCAATGAGACCGAGGCGCGAATACAACATAAACTGGGGGATAATCGTGACGATTTGGGGCACCATCACCATGGCAACCACTAGGATGAACAGCACGTTGCGGCCCGGTGCGCGGTGCCGCGCGAAGCCAAACCCGGCAAACGCGCTTGAAATCACCACCAGCAGTGTATACATGCTGGCCAGCCCCAGCGAGCGCCCGGCATAGACGAAAAACGGCACCAGCGTCAGGGCGTCGTAGTAGTTATCCCAGATCGGCGTGCGCGGCAGAATCACGATCGGGTAGGCGCGAAACTCGGCGTTCAGCTTGAATGAGCCGAGTACCAGCCAGACGATCGGGATCATAAAGGCTGCTGCGGCCAAAACGAGCACCAGATAATACAGCGCCATGCTGGCATGGCGCCGCAGGCGGTCGGCGGTGATTGGGCGCCGATGTGTCGCCGAGAACGCCGCCGGAGCGGAGGCCGCAGGTTCGGTGTCACTCGCACTCAGGCTCATGGCCGGGTTCCTTCCTGCTCAACCTCGTAGTAGACCCAGTAGCGGCTGGTACGAAACACGATTAAGGTCAGCGCCAGCGTCAGCAGAAACAGCAGCCACAGCAGCGCCGCGCCGTAGCCGAACCGCTGATTCGAAAAGATCTGGTTATAGACATGCACCATGTACATATAGTTCGGGCGCGGCGGTATGGTGCTCATCAGGCCATTACCGCTGCCAATGCCGGTGAGCAGGATCGGCTCGATCAGGATCTGCAGTGAGAAGATAATGCCCAGGATCAGCTGATAGAACACCACCGGTGTCACCAGCGGCAGCGTAATGGCTCGAAACATCTGAAACAGGTTCGCACCATCGATCAGCGCCGCTTCTTCAAGCTCTTTCGGCACGCCCTGCAGCCCGGCCATAAAGATGATCATCGCGCCGCCTGTGTTGATCCAGAGCGCCATGATGATCAGCACCATCGTCGGGTAATCCACCAGCCAGGCGATGGCCGTGCCCGGCCGAATCAGGCTGAGCAGCCCGTTGACCAGCCCGAAGTTGCCATCCATAATCAGCCGCCAGATCCAGACGGTTGCCACGATCGGGATGATCGACGGCAGATAGAACAGTGTGCGGAACACGCCGCGTCCTCGCAGCCGCTCGCGGGTAAGCATCAGCGCGACACAGAACGAACACAGCAGGTTGAGCGGCACGCTGATCAGCGCAAAGACCGCCGTGCGCTGCAGGGCGAAGATCGCATTGCGGTCCTGCAGGGCACGCAGGTAATTGCTCAAACCGAGAAACTTGACGGTCGCGAGGTTCAGCCCGTCGTAATTGGTGAACGAGATCAGCAGCGCAAAGATCAGCGGAAACAGTGAGAGGCACACAAAGCCCAGCAGCCAGGGGCTGATGAACAGGTAGAACCAGCGCGCCTCACGCCGGGCACGGTTGCTGTGCCGGCCGCGCCCGCCCGGCTTGGTCGTCAGCTGTGATAGTGTAGCCACTACAATCCTCGCTGCCGCCATGCGGTAATTATCTTCTTATTGTTATTATTTTTTGCGCTTGTAGAGCGCAAAAAATAATAACAGAAAAAGGGAAGTACTCTGCTGCCGCAGGCTAAAAGCTGTTCGAACAACGACTACCGAGTGCTGGAATCATGGCCAGCAGCGAACCGTTCAGTATGGTTCGCTGCTGGCGTAGACCACTAACCGATTGCGGCTTTGCCATCGGCAATCGCCGCGTTCACATCGCTCTCGACATTCTGGACAAGCTGATCGAAGGTGATGCTCCCGCGCAGCGCTTGCTCCAGGTTGCTCGCCCAGCTCGTATCGAAGGCGCTGTCGTCGTAGTATGGATTGGCCGCAAGCGCATAATCCGCGTACTTGAGCGAATCCTGCAGCACCTGCTGCACTTGCTTCTGGAAATCGGTCTCCTGCGGCATCTGCACATACTGCGATTTGAGCGGCGGCACGCCCCAGCCGCTTTTCGCGCGCGCCTGCGCAGGGGCGCCGGCCATGTAATACTCGAAGAACTTCCACGCCGCGTCGGGGTTCTTGGTCGCCTGAGCCATCACCATGCCGGTCCCGCTGATCGTCGGGTTGAGCGGCTTGCCACTCCAGGTCGGCGCTGGCAGGAAGACGGTCTTGTCGCCACCGACCGCGGCATCCTTGGTGGTGGATACCATGCCGCTGAACCAGTAACCGTACTGCACCATGCCCACCTGGCCTTTGACGAAGTCGTCGCCGGCCCAGCTTGGACTTGGGTTCAACGGGTTCCAAATCACATTCTCCTTGGCGAGATCGTGGATATATTTGAGGAACTCGACCGCTTTCGGATTGTCCGTGAGCGTTATCGCGCTGAAATCGTCCTTGTACAGCTTCTGGTCTTGTTCCGCCAGTACAATCTGGAGCGTTCGCACCAGCGTCAGACCTTCTGGATTGCCCCAGCCCATGCGAGTGGTACGGTCGCCCTCCCGTTTCGTCAACTTCTTTGCGATCGCGGGCAGATCGCTATAGCGTAACGGTTCGGAGGAGCTAGGCAGTGGTATGCTGGCCTCCTCAAACGCCGGCTTACTGACAAACAGGTTGAAATCTGGCGACCAATCCTTCACCATGCCGTAACGACCGCCTTTGTAGACGTAGAGGTTGTTCGCGGGCGCAAGATCGTCGAGCTTGAGAACGCTGCTACTTTGAAAATAGTCGTTGAGGTCGTGAACAATCTTGCGTTCGACCAGGTTGGGAACCTGAGGCCCCTGGGTACGAAACAGGTCGGGGGGCGTGCCAGCGGTGAGCATCGCCTTGAATTTGGTTGGATCACTATCAATGCGCTCGACTGTGATCCCAGGGTTTTCGCTCATAAACTGCTTGACTTCGTCATCCGATAGCTCGTTCTGCTGGTACATCACGGTGAGCTTGACAGATCCGGCGCTCGTGGCGGGCGCCGATGTCGCGGGCAGGGCCGCTGGAACGGCTGTTGCAGCAGGGGCCGATGTCGCGGCTGCTGCGGCTGGGGCAGCGGTGGCGGCGGGAGCGCCGGGAGCTGAGGTAGCCGACCCTTCTGCGGCAGGGTTGGCACCGCCGCACGCGGCGAGGATCGAACCGCCGGTGCCTACGGCGAGCAGATGGAGAAACCGGCGTCGACTGAGCATCTGATCCTTCTGGGAGCGTTTCATACGTACCTCCTTGTAACTGGCGATTGCCTATGTTCCAGCTTGATCACTCGAGGCGCGCTGCGGCACACTCGAAAAGAGAGCGCTTTCGTTTTCGGCGCGGGCGCTAGGACATACACGATCGGTTAGAGGCGTGTTGATGCCCTATAACCTCGCAGTTATCAGTTGTCAATCTCGCACAGTAACGCTCTCGCTTACGGGCACGAGCCACGCAAAATCAGCTCGGTTTTAAGTAATAGTTCTTGTTGCGGCGCGCCAGGCTTTTCGACCGCCTGGATCAGCAACCGCGTAGCGAGCGCGCCGACTTCGCGCATCGGCTGTCGGATCGTGGTCAGCGGCGGTTCGCAATATTCTGCCATTGGGATATCGTCGTAGCCGACTACCGATACATCTTCCGGCATGCGACACCCGGCCTCGCGCAGCGCCCGCAGCGCACCGATCGCCATTTGATCGTTATGTGCAAATAGCGCGGAGAACAGCGGCCCGCGCGCCAGCAATTCCTGCGCGGCCTGGTAGCCGCTGCGGAATGACCAATCCGCCTCGGCAACCAGTGTGGGGTCGAAGGCCATGCCGGCCGCTTCGAGGGCCATGATGTAGCCCTGTGTGCGGTCATGCACCGATTTCCAGCTTCCGGGGCCGGTGATCATCGCGATCCGGCGGTGGCCACGCTCCAGCAGGCAGCGCGTGGCCTGCAAGCCGCCGTCGACATTGTCGACATCGATCACTGTGAGTGCTTCGCCCGGGATGTGATACGCGGTGGTGACGACCGGCGCCCCATCGCGCAGCAGGTTGACCAGATAGCGATTGTCGGGCTCGGTGCTTGGCCGCGCGAACAAGATCCCGTCGACGTGGTGCTCGGTCAGCAACCGGATATACTCCGGCTCTTCCTCGGGGTTACGCTCGGTACTGCCAAGCATGAAGCGATAGCCATACTGGCGGGCTTCGGCCTCCGCTCCTGCAATTACTTGTGTGAAGAAGTAGTCGCTGAAGTCGGCCGTGATCAGGCCGAGGGTGCGGGTGCGTTGCGAAGAGAGACCACGTGCCAGTGCGCTTGGGTGGTAGCCGAGCTGCGCGATGACGTCCTGGATGCGCTGGCGTGTCTCGGCAGCAACATCTGGCCGATTGTTCAGCACGCGCGAAACCGTCTGCGGCGATACCCCAGCCTCGCGCGCGACATATCTGATGTTGACTCGGCCCCGGTTTGTTTTGAACGCATCCATATTGGCCCTATTATGACTGAGAAACTGTCTGAAGAGAGGATTTTCGGGGGCCGTGACGCCCCCCGCGCACCGAGCGCGAAGCTTGTCAAACAGCTCCTGGGATCGGTAACGGGATCGGTAACGGGATCGGTAACGGGATCGGTAACGGGATCGGTAACATCGTAGCATATGCCCTTCTTGGAGTCAAGAGTGGGTTTGATGGTGCCGGTCTGCTGCTAGAGCCAGGGTTAGATCGGAAGAAGGGCCAGTGGAATGAGATCGGCTGACCTACAGGCATGATTGCTCACGCTCTGGTCTGGCGTGACCGTGCTGATCCAGCTGTCGACCAGAGCTGATTCTGATGCCTGGGTCTACTTGAAGAGCGATTATGTGCCTGGCGAAGGCCCAGGAGGTACGCCAGCGGGAAGGCACCTCCCGCCCCTGGCATTGAGGCGGTGGCACTATGACCTCAGCGGAACGCAAGGGCACTAGGTAGATACTCCCTCTCAACCATCTGCCCCACTTTCTGTATCACTATCTCGGCCTGAGGTCGACCGCTTCATATGCGGCCTCCAGGCGGCCCCATCGCCGAGGCGCGGCCGATTTGGCGCTATCCGGCCGAGATCGTCGCTGAGTACGGGGCAGTACGCTTAGAAACGGTCTCCTCGCGCCACTAGAAAGACAACTTCAACCAAATGACGAGCGGTACCGCAGCACGGCTGAGACTCTGGTGTGCAATACCGCACATTATGGGTTCACCCTCACTTTGTGTGGAGTCGATTCCTACCAGGGCATAGAGACGCAGCAGCCGGAAATTGCGAAGTCCGATTTTCGGCTTGAACCACAGGAAGTGAGGGTGAATCGTCTCTCCGCTCCGATTGTCGGTCGTAACTGGTTGTATTGTTCGGCGCAGAGGTTGTCGATTTCGCGCTCGGTCGAACGACTAGCTTGTGTCCAGCCTGAAGGCGGCTGCAGCTGGATAGCACAGGAGAAAGCGATGCGCAAGCTCGTAGTATCGGAGCACAGCGTTTTGGAGGGGTGGCCGCACCAGTGTGGTCGCCCCTCTGGAGCGAGATCAGCACCAATGAGCCGGGTCGGGGCGGGAGCGAAACCGCAATACGCGTAGAACACATCGGCGTCTTCAGAGAAAATAAACGTGTCCCACTGCCTGAAGCGTACTCTACGGCGCTGGTTGTACCCGCGAACTTCCCGCAAAGCCTCGTGTCATGGTAATATCTCCCTGAAGGCAGAAAGGCCGCAAAAAGAACAGGAATCCTTGGTCTCCGTAGCTGCGTAGCCAAGAGATCCTGCTCTCTCTAATCGCCTAAACCTCGTTCGCGCACCATAATGTGGTTCATGAACCACATTATAGAGCGTGATACAAGAAACCAGCCGAAAATCAAGCATACCTCGCCTCCCGATATCTACCTGTGCAAACGCCATCGCCAGCTTCACTAGAGCTTACCTGTTCTCGAGGTCAGTGCCGACTGAAGCCGCTCCGCCTCGCGATCGGGCGGCGAGCGGGAGGATTGAGAGCTGAAAGATCAGGGTGAAACGGATGCCTCTCGCAGATTGGCACATTCAACGCCACCGATCTCCTGAAGAAACCTCCCGAAAACCGGCAGGTTTGTGTGATCACGGAAGCGGCAGATGAGCTGACGAGCAGATGGGTATTGGTCATCGTCTCGCTATGGTAGCCTTGCCGCTCTGTGAACTGGTGACCTTGATGGGTGCCAACGCAGTGCACCCTTTCCAGTGTTGGCGGCAAGCCATGCTCGCCGCGCTGTTGCGCTGCCGCGCTCGCGGGGGACAAGCACCCGCTGGGCCTCTCCATGCGGCACGCGCGATAGAGCATGCATCCCACGACCAGCCGGATCCGGAGATATCCGGCAATCACGAGCGGCCTAGAAGAGTCGGCCCTGTTCAACGACAGGTGCATCCACGCCCAATTCGCGGCACACCTGGTCAAATCCATCTTTCGATCACGGCTGCCGCGTGCTGGTCGCCGTCGTGCCGATAGTCACCATAACCATGCTGTCGGTACAGCTCGGCCGCCCATGTGCGCGTCTTTGATCCGGCGCCTCCATCATCACGGAAGCTTGAGACCACCACCCAATCGACGGCGGTGTCCAGCAGATCGGCCAGCCGTTCGGCGTCGCAGGGCAGCAGTGGGGCGATACTCGCTTGGGTGGGAGTGCACCCAGAAGCATAACACGTATGTGCTACACGTTCGTCGTACAGACGATGCGCATTCTTCGACTGAGTATGTACAAGGTTCCTCATTAAGTATGTGTTGACAAACGTGCGAGAGTCTACTAGGATTGCCTTTAGGTGGCGCGACTGCATTGCTCACCCACATCGACCTGCTCGATGCTGCCGTGGGCGAGGTTGCACCGGCGGTATGAGGGTGATGCGGAACATGTGCAGTGCAAAAATGAGGGAGGAACACCGATGATCGCACGAATCTGGTCAGGCATGGTGCCGACAGAAAAAGCTGATGACTATTACGCGTATTTACTACGTACCGGCGTCGCAGATTACCGGGCCACACCAGGTAATTGCGGTGTGCAGCTACTGCGGCGCGTGCGCGGCGATGCTACCGAGTTTCTGTTTCTGACGCTGTGGGATTCGTGGGATGCGATTCGCACATTCGCCGGCGATCCGCCCGACCAGGCGCATTATTATCCCGAAGATACAGCGTTTCTGCTGGAGCTGACGCCAACCGTGGATCACTACGAGGTTGTTACACTGCCCTAATCGCGCCGCGTCAGAGCTAGCCGCACGCCCAGCCCGATCAGCACAGCCCCCGTCAGCCGTTGGCGCCAGAGTGCGAACCATTGGTTGCCGATCAGCCAGCCACGCAGCGTGCCAGCCACCAATACCAGCGCGGATTCATACAGCACATCCAGCGCGGCGAGAATCAGGCCGAGAATCAGGAACTGCACGAACACCGCGCCGTCCTGTGGATCCACGAACTGCGGCAGGAACGCCAGGAAGTACAGCGCCACCTTGGGGTTGAACACACCAGTGACCCCTGCTTTCGAGAAAGCCTGGCGCGTTCTACTCGGGCTCGGCAGTGTGAAATCGGCGTCCTGATCATGTGCCATCAGCGCCCGGATACCGAGGTAGACCAGGTAGGCCGCACCGAGGTACTTCAACGCAGTTCGATCAGCCGATTACATCTATCTGTAGCGTATAAAGGAGCGGAGACATGGCCACGCCAACTATCACGCAAGCCGCCGATATATCCTGGGATACGTGGCTCGACCCAGCCTTGGCCGGGCGCAGCCCGGTGCGCTGGAAGGATCTGATCGGTCGCGAGCGCGGTGCGAGCCAGGCGCTCTCGCTCGGAATCGCCGAGATCCCGCCTGGAGCAACGCTCGCTCGGCACCGCCACGCCGCCCCAGAGATCTATTATGTGCTCGGCGGCGTGGGACATGTGGAGGTGGATGGACAAGCCTACCCGGCCACGAGCGGATCGGCGATCTTCATCCCTGGCGGTGCACTGCACGCGTTTACCAACACGGGCGCAGTCACGATCACATTCGTGTATGTCTTTCCGGTCAATGCCTTCGCCGATCTCGTATATACGTTCGAAGAAGCATAATCCAGGATGAGACCTCGGAAGCGCTGGCAGCAAGAGCTAATCAGGGTGCTTTTATTGTTACATTCGCGAGCTGCCATTTCCCGGGAATGGTTTCACAAATGCACGGTTCGTGACCAGCGCCGACAGGATAATCGATGTTGTGGAGTTGCCGTAATCGCGCAGCTGCTCCAGCACAATATCCAGATGTGCGATTGAGGCTACCGCGATCTTGAGGATGAAGCAATCATCACCGGTTCCACGGAAACACTCCAGCACCTCGGGCAGTTCGGTGATAATAGCGCTGATGGCAGCGGTATCGCTGCGGTTGCTCGTTCGTAGCCGCACGAAGGCGGTAATACTGCGCCCTATACGCGCAGGGTCGATCACCGCCCGATAGCCGGTGATCACTCCCAGATCCTCCAGCCGACGCACCCGCTCCGCCACCGCTGGGCGCGATAGCCCAACGGCGTTTCCCAATGCGGTAAACGACTGGCGCGCATTGGCCTGTAGCGCCTCAATCAATTGCCAGTCGGTCTCATCCAAACATGGGTTCGAATCGATGGTGTGTGGCATTTTGTCCCTCCCAAACGTAGTTTGTAGCGTTGAATCGCCAGCATTTTCTTCCTGATATCCGGCATCATCGCGTGGGTATCGCCGCTCCTAGGCGGGCCTGCGCCGATCAGCCTCAGCCAGTTGACGCCGAGCGTACTTGGTGCGGTGCTGGCACTTGGGCTTGTAAATACCTTTGGCGCCTACTTGATCTATTATCCGCTGGTGTCAATACTGGGCGCGGCCCGCACATCCATGGTAACCTACGTTATTCCAGTCGTTGGGCTCGTCCTAGGTGCGATCTTCTTAGGTGAACTGGTGGATCTGCGTCTGGTGATAGGCACGCTCCTGATCGTGGGCGGTATCGGGATCGCCAACCTCAACATCGCATTATTCTTCAAGAGATCGAAGATTACTTCTACGACTGAAGTGGTATAGAATCGATAAAACGTAGCTTAAACCCGTCGTGTCTGGTGTACAACACGACGGGCTTAAGCTATACCACGCTTAGCGCGAGACCGTCCGCCGTACACGTCCTAGTGCGCTTTCAGCGCGGGTGTTGGGTGTTGGGCGGGCGGCGTTGCGAAGCCCAACACCCAACACCCAACACCTAAAACCTTGCTTGGAAATGCACTAGGTTGCTGTCGCGTCCCGGCTCCGAGCCTGAAGCCGTCTATGCAGACGCCTACAGCTTTACCGAGGTCGGGTGGTTTGACCTGCGGCATCCAGCGACCTGGAATGAGCGGCTTGAAGCTGATTCCTACATCTACTCCTTTCTCCAACGCGAATCAGCACCCATCGACCTGGTACGCAGCATAGTCCAGTTTCGGGCCAGGGAGCAGGGAGAAAAAGCAGCAGCAAAGAAGAAATGAGGGAGCGCATGGGAACCGTCTTTGTGGATATGGTCATGTCGCTGGACGGCTTTGTCGCAGGGCCGAACAACGACGACGGCGGGCTGCACGACTGGTACTTTGCGCCCTCCGGCCCTGCGGTCGGTGTGATTGATGAGCTTCTCCAGACCATCGGGGCCATGATCATCGCCAGGCGCTCCTTTGGCGACCAGCCGGAGGGCTTTGATACGCCCTATAAAGTGCCACACTTCGTTCTGACGCATACCCCTCGGCAGACGGTCAGGAATGGGGACGTGCCGTTTATCTTTGTCGCTGACGGCATCGAGAGCGCGCTGGCGCAGGCACAGGCGGCGGCAGGCGAGAAAGCGGTCTGTGTGGCAGGCGGTGCAATGACAGTACAGCAATTTCTGAACGCGGGACTTGTTGACGAACTCCAGATTCACCTGGTCTCCAGGCTGCTGGGTGACGGTCTGCGCCTGTTTGAACATAGGACGCCGCTCAACCTGGAGCGCACGCGGGTGCTCGAGTCTCCCGGCGTCACCCACCTGCGCTTCCGCGTCGTCAAATAACGGGCGGGCGAGCAGCGGAAGCACAATGCTCGCTGCGCGTCATCCCGCTCGTGCTCAAAGGAGTAGTATGGATAATCCCCAGCTCTCGCACGTGCCGGTGACGAAAACCGGCATGCTGATCCGCAGGCCCGTCGCCGAGGTATTTGAGGCTTTCGTCAACCCGAACATCACGACCCAATTCTGGTTCACCAGGAGCAGCGGCAGGCTGGAGTCTGGCAAAGCTGTGGCCTTTATGCCAGGCTACGCCTTGCTGCGACGAACCCTCGCGCTGCCGGATGAGCGCCAGCATATGACTGACCCGCGCTGGCTGGAGCGTCTGCTCCAGGAGGGCATCTTCGAGAATGACATTCCTGAGCGGTTCACCCACGGGTACGGAGC
>WNGB01000961.1_pt1 | contig 46889 bp, 47 predicted proteins | sample 5400681 | NCBI WGS metagenome assembly WNGB01 (sample SAMN13153367, study PRJNA577476) | soil metagenome | isolation source: 115 cm soil or saprolite under grassland replicate 2 | place: USA:California | collected 2016-06-15
GCCTCCGCCTGCCTGAGCGCCATCCCGATCTGCTCTTCAGTGAACCCCTTCCTGGGCATCCTTCGCGCCTCCTTCCCTGGCACGAGCCTACCAGAAAAGTTGCATCCGTTCTGGATCAGGATTCGGGGTCAGGACCAGACTCTGGTTGCTTGACGGAGTGTCCTCTAGGAGCCTTCGAAACTCAAGAGGGGTGAGGTTGCCGAGGGAGCTGTGGGGCCGGCTCCGATTGTAGTCCATGCGCCAGTCTTCGATGAGCCTTCGAGCGTCAGCGAGGGTGAGAAACCAGTGCTCGTTCAGGCACTCATCCCTGAGCCGCCCGTTGAAGCTCTCGATGAAGGCGTTCTGGATGGGCTTCCCTGGTTCGATGAAGCGAAGCCTGACGCCGCGCTCGTAGGCCCATTGGATATATACACGGTCTAACGTCTACGCTGGCCCCGTGAAATGCTGCATCTTCTGCAACCGGCCAGCGGCGGGCGACTGGGCGTTGACCTCGTGCCTCGGCGACCCCGCTGACCCTAAGTCCTGGCAGCGGTCGATTTTCAGTCTGCTCGCGCTGTAAACGCTTGCTCGCCGAGGCGGGCAGGGAGGGTCGCGTCCATAAGGCGACTGGCGTGAGGTGGTTCGGCGGGCATACCGTTGGCCGGTTCGAGGCTCCGCAGTTTCCGTCCGGCGAGACGAGGACGAATCGAAGACGCAGCCGCGCCCGCCTAGCGATTGACCCGCCATCAGCCGTCCCACATCATTCGGCTGTGACCGGCTTTCTAACCGCAGCCATTACGGGAGTTGCGGCCTTGTTCGCCGTTTGGCTCGGACAACATTTGGCCCGAGAGAGTAATATCGCTGCCGACAGACGCGGAGGGAAGACCGGCGGAGGGGCCGTGCAGCCTGTCTTTCAGTTCCTCGACATCGCGCAGAGGGCGAGTGCGTTCCACAGAGTCAACTCAGTACTCTCCCGTACCTACGCGGACAACGCCAACGACGTTCAATCACGCATGACTCGTGACCAAACTCTGAAGCGGAGGCTCCGAGGACTCGAAGCAGAACCAGAAGGGCCGAGCTTAATGGCTCATGCGTTCCATGTGGCGGCTACAGCCCCTACGGACGACGGGTTGAGGGCGCTAAGTGACGTGTACGAAGTGAGTAATGTGGCGCGAAGAGGAGAGCGCGTTGATCGGAATGCGCTAGGAGATTCGGGAGGTGCGCCGTCTGATTGAGGACCGCATCGTGGAAGGGCCGAAGCCGGAAGATTCGCAACCTCCAAAAGGCCCTGTTTCCGGCGTCTAAGAAGCGGAAGTAACATGGGCAGTCGTCCGCAGGATCCACGCTCATGGCGCTGTAGTCACCCCAGCGGGCAGGGTTAGGCCCTTGGCAGGGTCTGAGGGGCAGCCCCAACAAGGGCTACCACTTCGGCCTGCGGCATAGTGCCAAGCGGATCAGTAGTCAGCCGACCGGCGTAGGCGATGCCTGGGTACATTGTGGCGTCTGAGATGGAGTAGCCAACGGCGATATTGCCGAACTTATCCATGGCCGCACTGCCCATCCAGCGATGCGTCTCATCTGGAGAGTGGGTGCCCTGCTGAAAGATTGACCAGACCCCTCCCGCCTTGCGGAGCTCATACCAGCGGACGCCGGCACGGTCGGCGCCGTCCACATCGACCGAGTGATTGACGACGAGAGTCTCGTGCGTGCCGAAGTTCGATACTGCAACCGGTACATGAGCACGCTCCGCAGCGTCTCCAGCATCTGAACCGTGCCCAGCTGAGGTATGCAGGGCGGGCCGCGGAAGCCACCACCGCACAAGAGGGAATCGAATGCGGCCGTCGGGAGGTCCGGGGGCGTGAAAGTTGACATCGGCACGGGTGGACGGCTCTTCAGCCACGCCGAATCCGATCAGGGGGAACTCGATCCATTCGAACACCGGGAAGGGGATTGAGAACGTCAGCGGGGGAAACGGCGAAATTCCAACGCCAACCATAACGAGCGCGGGCTCAGCGGCGGGCACTTCGACATGCGCGAACTGCACGGTGGACGTTTACTCGGACAACGCCGATGAAGGGCGTGTCTATCACGGCCCTACGACAACGGACGGCGTTGGCAACTGGAGCTTCGGCGGAGCGGTTGTAGGGACCAACGTGACAGCGAGGGTGACGAACGCCCCTGGACAAAGCTCCGAGTTTTCGGCGCCGTTCACTTGCCCCAACGCGGACGCGGACCCGATGTGCGACTCGGGTGACCCGTGTCCAGGGAACGACGATTGCGACGGGGACGGCTGGATGGACGGCGTCGAGGCGAACTTCATCGGGACGGACCCGCTGGACGCCTGCCGGGACGATCCGTCGGACGATGCGTGGCCAGCCGATATCAATAACGACGGCGTCTCGGACATCACCGACATCGACGCCCTGGCTGGTAACTTCGCCGTGTCTGTACCTCCGGCGCCTCCACGGCAGGATATTGGGCCGGAGCCGCCCGGCCGGACGGCGTCGTGGACATCTCGGACATCGATAAGCTGGCGGGTCTGTTTTGGGTGAACTGCAGCTAGGCTTTGCAGGTCGCCTGTGAATAAGCTCGGTGAGGACTTGGCCGTAGGTACGTCGCTGGCCAGCCAGCGATCCGCAATGTGCTGAGACAACCCTCCCACGGAAATGGCCGCCTTCCAGAAGGTATGGCGCTAATAGGAAACCTAGTGTTCAACAGCCGGGCCGCATGCCCTGATTCGTCCCCTTCAGCACCCGGCCTGCGTTACCAGCAGCTCGCAGAGCGTCACGGCACGGCTCACATAGGGGCAGGCTGCCGCGTCCCCAGGATGCAGCATCCGCTGGGTCCCTGCGGCAGGCCTTACGAGTTTCCAGCGTCGTTTTAGACCCGGACCGCTCGAGGCGGTCACTTTTGCTGCAGCGACCGTCGTTGAGAACGCACGCGATAAGTCCTCCAACTTTCAGCGACCTCAGTTAATGTCCAAAATACTAGGTTTCTAGTATTGACAACGCTCTTAACCTTCGTTTAACATCTCCTCCCAATAACACGTTAACCGAATCTTAACGGGGGTGCGTCCGTTGGGAGTGGAAGCATTACTTGCTCTGCTCCCTGGATTTCGCCCTCAGGGAGGTTGCCATAGCTAGCGAGCGACGTCAGCTCGTCCACACTCCGATAGAGAGGCTAGCAGGTTCAAGCAGCGACTCTCGTACCGGGACGTTAAGCGCTAGTCTACGACGAAGCAGATTCCATGCGATGCCGGCTGAAGTATTTGCCGCATTCGCGCACCGGGATTTCAAATCGCATTAGATAGTATGGATCACGCTATCCCGGAGGAAGCCGATTGAGATACACGCAACTGGTTGCGGCGGGTATCCTCTGGAGTCTTCTCATCTTCGGCGGGGTGTTCAACGCCCAGCGGGCGAGCGCGGTCGCGCCCGCGAACAATGACCTCGCGAGCGCCAGCGTCCCCCCGACTCTACCCTACACGAACATCGTGGACACCACGGAAGCGACCAGGCAGTCCGGCGAGCCGCAATGTGATCTGATCGCCGCAACCGTGTGGTACAAGTACACGCCATCGAGCAACGTCACCCTCAGCGCCGATACGCTCGGGAGCGCCCCAGCGAACACCTTCGATACAGCGCTCGTCATCTTCAGCGGACCGGCCTCCTTACCTACCTTCGGCAGCCTCACCCTTGTCGGCTGCAATGATGATGCACTCGGGGGTAACCAATCGCAGGTGGTGTTCGCGGCGACGGCGGGGACAACGTACTACTTCCAGGTTGGTGGCGTCGCCGGCGGCACGGGCAGCCTGACGTTCAACCTCGCCGTGAGCTCTGTAATAGCACCCGCAAACGACAACTTCGCCAACGCCGTTAACACTTCTTACACCACCTACGCCCAGAGCACTGCCGGCGCGGCCCTGGAGCCCACCGAGCAGCGCCCATGCGGCGATCAGATCGGCGCCACTGTCTGGTACAGACACGTCCCCGGCGCAAACGGGACCCTCACGGCGACCACCGCCGGAAGCGGATTCGATACAGTCCTCGCGGTCTATACGGGTGCTTCGCTGCCAACGCTGGCGATGCTCAGCTGCGATGACGATGGCGGCCCAGGCCTAACCTCGCAGCTTTCCCTGAGCGTAACGTCTGGAGCGATCTACTATCTGCAGATAGGTGGGTGGGATAATGCCAGCGGCAGCCTGACCTTCAGACTGAGCTTCGTGGCGGCCACCGATAGTGACGGCGACGGCGTCCTCGACAGTTCCGACAACTGCCCCAGCTGGCCGAACCCCGCCCAGAACCTGCCGCCATGGTCGATCGCGGCCACAGACCCCGACTGTGATGGCTTCAGCTCAGCCGTCGAAAGCTCCGCGGGGACGAATCCAGCCGCCCATTGCGGCGTGAACGCTTGGCCCGCCGATATCAACAACGATGCGGTCTCCGATATCACGGATATAGACGCGTTGGCGGGCCAGTTTGGCAATCAGGTTCCGCCGGCGCCGGCACGGTATGACGTCGCGCCAGATCCCCCGGACAACGTCATCGACATCAGTGACATCGATCGCCTGGCGGGGCTCTTCGGCGTAAGTTGTTAGCTGGGGTTCAGCCAGCAACGCGCGATCTAGGGGCTGTTCGTTCCGATAGTGCGACAGTCCTCCTCGGCCTCCGCAGCGGGCGGCACAGCATGTACGACGATCGGGGGACGCTGGATCGCAGGTGTCGCCTAGCCAGAGGTGCCTTCGGCTGATTCATGTCGAGACGCTACCAGCCTCAGCTTCGAGGCGGCGCCGACGCTCACCGCCACCGACTTCAGCCGCGAAAGCCGGTGTCGAATCGTTTAACAATCCCCTATCGCATCTGCATGAAACAAAGAGTGGCCAATTGTCAGGTTAGGCCGCCGCAAACCAGTAGGCGCCATACCAAAACAAGTATCGACAGGCAGGACCGGCCAAGCTAACCGCTAGTGAGGAGTAAGGACTGATCCACCGTTGTGGCGCGTGAGTTGTGGCCTGTACCGCTACGACCACGACAATAACCATTTGGGCACGGTAAAGGCGAAGGAACACGGAAATTGTAGCAGTCCTCGCAGCCACAGCCGAAGGGTTCTACTACATCCAAGCCCAGGACCAATCGATCAGCGTTATCTTCGGTAAGCAGCCGCCGCTCATGGCGACCGGCGGCTGGGCCGCCAAGATCGGGGTAGCGATTGACGCGCTGGGTCGTGAGGAAACGGTGGAAATGATGCAGAACCAGCGCTTCTCCGACCTTGATACCTGGAAGGAGTACCAGGCGCAGGTTATCGGCCAGACAAAAGAGACACTTGAGACGATCACGGGTCCGATCCCGGAGGAGGTGGTGATGCCGCAGTTGCCCCCGCACATGCAGAACATCTTCTGCGGCATGGTCGTGGGACCCGGCAATCGATCCCTGAGCTACAGGTACTGAGACATACTTCCGAGGAGACGATGGTTTAGCGGACATAAACTGAAGTTGTCTTATCCACAGGTTGGCACGGCGGAGGTCAGCGTCAACTACGCTATCTCTTGAGCCCTGGCAGAATCCCGGTAGACGACGTGGATTCTATTCTTACCAGCCGCCTTCGCCTGACGGAGTGCGGTATCCGCTCCGCCTATCAGAGTCTCAGGATTGGGAGCGGGCCGCCCGTTCGCCGTGAAGACGCCAATGCTGACGGTAACCGGCACCGCACGTCCGCCGACGACTAGGCACTGTTCGGCTATACTGGCACGCAGACGTTCAGCCAGTTGCTCCGCGCCCTCACCGTCGGTCTCGGTCAGTAGAATGCAGAACTCGTCGCCGCCATACCTGGCAGCAATATCACAGTCCCGTACGGAGCCGGAGATCAGGGCGGCTACCTGCCGGAGTATCGCATCACCATGGAGATGTCCGTACACATCGTTGTATTGCTTGAAGCCATCAAGGTCGATCATCAAGCAAGAGAGAATACCCCCGTAGCGGCTGACCCTGTTCGATTCCCGGCGCAGCGCGTCTGCCAGGTACCGCCTGTTGTACAGCTCACTGAGGGGATCGATAACTGCGAACCTTTCGTTTTCACTCTTCTGGCGCCTCGCTTCATTCTCGCGAGTTGCCTTTGCCAGGCAGTCGCGAATCGCTACGCCCAAAGCCTTAGGCGCGATCGATGCCTTCGGAAAGTAATCATAGGCGCCTGCACGAATCGCTTCCTTCGCCACAAGCTCATCCCCAAAGCCAGTTAGCATGATCACGGGCGGGAGGTTGTAGCCATCCGGAAGCGAGCGCAGAAATTCCAAGCCTGACTGCCCCGGAAGATTGTAGTCAAGAAATACGAGATCAATGTCCACCTTATCGAGAAGCCGCCGCAGGCCCTTCGTGGAGGGCAAGACTTCGACCTCGAAGTCCATGTCGTTGCATCTTTCGAGCGAGGAGCGAATCAAGAATTGATCCGTGGGACTATCCTCCACCACGAGCACTCGAATGGTTTTCTGGTTTGTCATTGCGTCTCTCACCTTACCCCGGCGAATGCGAGCGTTCCTGACTCGCTTTACCTGAAGACGCATAGCTGTGAGCAATCGTTACGCGTACCGGATGCGCTGCGCCATGGAGGACCGTCGCCGCGGCGCCGACCTAGGCACGGGGCGCGCACAACGTTGGCATTCCCAGCTACGTCGCTGGCAACCAGTTCTGCCTCGTCAGACACCTGGTCGCCAGCAGATCCGGGGAATGCCTGACACAAGAGACGGATGAGAAGAAGCCGCTTCACGAGGAGCAGATCATCGCGGCGCTCAAGCAGCATGCGGCAGGCGCCTCCACCAAGGAGCTCTGCCGACAGCTGGGGATCGCCATGGAACTCTCTACAACTAGAAGCGCAAGTACGGCGGCATAGACGTGAGCGAAGCCAGGCGTCCGCGCCCTGGAAGACGACAGCTGCCAGCTCAAGCGCATCGTCGCTGAGCGGGCTCTGGGCAAATGCGTGCTCAAGGACCTGCTCTCAAAAGCTTCTGACGCCCACGGCTTGCAGGCAGGTGGTCTGGGCGCTGCGGAGAGCGTTGCGCCTCTCCGAGCGGCACGCCTGCGGGCTGGTGGGCATCAGCCGCTCGAGCGCTCGTTACACCCTACGACGGAGCGGCGACCAGGAGCTCAGGGAGCGGCTCAGACAGCTGGCCGCGGAGAGGCGGCGCTTAGGCTGCAGCTTTTACACGTGTATCTGCGGCGAGAGGGAGTGACGGTGAACCACAAGCGCGTCTATCGCATCTACAAAGAGACGCCTGCGACCCGGATGACGGTGTTGCTGATGGTGCCGACAACTGCTCGTCTCCAACGCCGGCCAGGAAGACAACGACGCCGACGGGATCGGCGACTGTCTACGACCCGGACGGCGACAACGATGGCGCCCGCGATGGCGGCGACAACTGCCCGCTCGTCTCGAGCCCTGCCCAGACAAACACCGATTCCGACTCTTTTGGCGACGCCTGCGACGCCGACGACGATTCCGACAGCATCGCCGATGGCTCTGACAGCTGCTCCGGCCGCTGACATCGGCTGGGTTTCTTCTCTAGTGGACAACGACGGCGATGGTTGCGAGGATGCCAGCGAAGATCCCGACGACGACAACGACGGCTTGCTCGACGACGCCGACAACTGCCGGTTCGTCGCCAACTCCGGCCAGGAGGACAACGACGCCGACGGTAGCGGCGACGGCTGTGACCCCCGACGACCTCGGAGCGACATTGGCGGGCGTGCGCCCATGAGCCGCTTTGAGGCAAAGGAAAGGGCGAGCCTGCGGACCTAGCAGCGCCACGCGGGGGGGGGGGCCAAATGCACAACACAGGGAGTGGTAAAGTTGTGGTCCCTATGGGAACAGTGAAGAAGCCACAACACGGGAGCTGGCCCTCGCTTGGTCTAGGGTTTAGCGCTGCCCTACTCGCCTGGACGCTCGCTATCGGCATGTTCGCCGTCTATCTCGTCGTAGCGCTTGAATACGATCATTGCCCACGAATCAACTGTTTAAGAGAGTGACATCCAGCCCTCATGTGGAGCGTTGGGCGTACTGATGCTTGCCGCAATACTGGCGGCTTCGCTTGGTGCGATCTACGCCGGTGCTAAGGCATGGCAGGTGAACTTGCAGCGAGCCCTTGTGGTGATGGCTGCTTTCCTCATGCCGCTGCTCGTGGCTTGGCCGCTCGCGATTTGGGTGGCCAACGAACTGGCGATTGAGGTCAATTGTTCAGACTGATTTTCTCCACCACCCTCACCAAGCGCATCGGCGAGATCGCCTTCCGCGCGCTGTGCCATTTGCCCGTATAATGCCTGCGCGAGGGGGCGTAGACTTTAGACGCCGTGGTGTCTTACCAATATACCTTCTGCGGCCGCCCAGCTGGCGGAAAATGGCGCTAACAGCATGCGCCGGCGATCCCGATGACACCGCCGGGAATGGGCGAAAGTGCCACGGGCGCCGTGACTGACTAGGACTTTGCGGGTACTCCGGGCAGCCCATGATCACCCGAGTGGCGCCGATACGCCAGCTGCAAAAACGGCTCCCGGCCCACCTCGCCCCTAAAGTAGGTGGCTGGTTTGGGCAGTGAGCTCCGCCTTAAGTTCGGCCACCTTGCCGGCAGAATCCATTACTAGGGCGAGGCCCGCAACGACTTGCGCCACATCGAGAGCCACCTGCCGAAATTGCTGCTTTGACCGCGTGCGTTCGGAGGGAGGTAGTCGTGGATCCGTCCCGCATTTCTGATAGTCATGGAACACGCTCGCCTAGCGCAGCTCTGACCCGAAGCGCGTCTGTTCTGCGGATTCGGCGAATCGTAGTCCTATTCGTTCATCGGCTTCTGAATCCTTCCTCAGTGCCCAGTCGTATGTAAGGTGGCCCAGCATACTTAGGCTTGGAAGGTCTGCTGGACCGGCCCGCTCGCGACGAGCCCAAGCGCGATAGGCGCGGGCCGACCAAGAGTCCGCGCTCAAGGAGGAGAGGCAATGTGCGACCGATCTGACATTCAGAGCCCGACCAGGCGCAGATGGCGTACTTCTCTCAGGACGGTGCTCCTCGTAGCAGCTGCGGCCCCTATTGTCACGATTCCGATAGCGCTCCGCGTCGCCGACGCCGCGAACGTTTCCGTGGACGTAGGCAGCAACTGGTTCTGCAGCCCTGCCTTCCAGAATGGAATATGCGACACCAACGTCAATCGCGGAGATACGGTCACCTGGAACTGGCTGTCCGGGACGCACACCGTGACTGAGTGTGGAGTTAATTGGAGCAAGGGCAACAGCTGCACAGGCGCCGACTGGTCATCGCCGACGCAGTCGTCCGGCACTTTCGTCCGCCCCTTCAACGCCGCCGGCACAACTTACTACCGCTGCCTCATACATCCGACCGCCATGCGTGGCCGCGTGATCGTGGCCGACCCGGATTCCGACGGCGACGGCTGGAGCAACTACCTCGAGGGGCTGATCGGCACCGATCAAGCTGCGGCCTGCCCTTCTTCGCAGACACACAACGCCTGGCCCGCCGATATCAACAACGACGGCGTCTCGGACATCACCGACATTGATGCGGTGTCGGCGGCGTACGGCCAAGAGGTGCCGCCGGCGCCAGCGCGCTACGACATCGCGCCGGACCCGCCAGACGGGGTAGTCGACATCTCCGACATAGACCGGCTGGCCGGACTCTTTGGGGAACATTGCTGAACCGTGGTGCTATTCATCACACCGGGCCTTGCTCAGGCTACGCCGCAAAGAGGCTAGGTAAGCTGCAGTACTTTCGGGCTGCGAGGCGTCTCAGCGCTTAGAATCGACGGCGCACCGCCACTCTGGACAGTACGAACCAATTCAAGCAGTAATCAGGAGCTCCGGGCGTGCTGTTGGCTGAGAGCGCCTCTTAGTTTGCTTCACGGTCACTAGCGCCAACTATTCTGTCTGGCCGTATAAACCGCAAACGCTCGACCTTGCGCCCAGGTCAGGCCGGGCTGCAATCCGCTACTCTGTTGCCTCCATGGTAGGCGCCACGGGCGGAGCGGGTGAGTGTGCCCGTTCACCTTGGCGTCTGCCTCTCGGTCTTCTAAGTGTAGATGCCAGTGAATGTGGGCGGCCTGAGCCGGAGCGCGGCGCAAGTGGGAATCATCGTGGCTGTGCCCTTCCAGCGTGTTAGCGTCTACCTCGTGGTTATACTCCCCAGTGGCCATTGAGGCCTACTTCTGGCCGATGCAGTACGACGCACTCAGTCTCGCCATCTCACCCAGTACACGCGCGCCGGTTCCTCGAAGCCTTTGGTCACGAACTCCCCACGACCGGAGAAGAGGAACCCGTTCCCGCTGCACAACCCGCGCACCGCGTCCGTCTCGCAAGGCAGGAAGACGAAGAACAAGGCCGTAACTCGGCTGGGTATGCCTACTCTCATTTTGTTATGAAACTGATACATCAAGGGGAGACGCTCACATGAACCCCGGCCGGCTGTTCCTGCGGGGGGTGGTGGCGGTTCTCGGCCTTGTTCTCTTGGCATACGGCGTTTCACTGGCTCCTAACTTAGAGGCCGTCCAGACACTCAGGATCAGCCTAGACATGGTCACAAGCAGTAACTCCTACGACGACAGTACGAACATGATGACGGTTAGTGCGATTGACGGCTGCCTAACGTCCGACCCCGGCGACAACAATACGCACATGCATGTCGCGCACCTAATCATCCAAGACGTTGAAGACCTCGCCGGCTGGCAGGCGCGGGTCAATTACGATGGCGGCAGGATGCGCCCATCGACCGTTAACTTCATGCCCTTCATAGACAACACGACCGGCCAGAACGTCGGGTTTACCAACCTACCACTGGAAGCAGGCGTGCACCGAAGCATCAGTAACGCCCAGAGCATCCCGCCAGCGGCTCCCGGCCCTCAGACCGCCCTCATCGGCGCCAGCTACCAGGGTAGCCGGAGCTTCGCCCTGTCCCCTGACACTCCCGCCAAGTCCACCCCGGACGACACATCGTACGGCGCGCCGAGCGGCGGCGTTCTCGCCGCCGTCAACCTTCAAGTCCCGCCGGGCCAGATCGCCCAACCGAGCCTGTACATCGATCTGGACAACGACGATCCAAATGCGCCTGGTTCCGACTAGTTATCTTCACAAGCATGGGTACCACGATCATCGAAGTTGCCGAAAGCGACCTGGGCGACGGCTTCCACAGTGAAGGCGTCCCCTGTGTGCCGATCGCACCGCCTGCCGTCTCGCTTCCGCCCGGCGCAGACCCGGACGGGCAGGCCGGCGCTGGCACTCAGGGGACGGGCGACACACTTGTCGGACCTCGGCAAGTGATCGTATCGAGCCTTCCGCGGTGCTCAACGGCTGGCGCTGGGGCAGCGCAGGCTGGCTCCCCGGTGTCCCCGGTACCCGAGGGTCCGCTGTCAGAGGGGCCCGCCGACTCTGGAGGCCCACCGCCACAGGCAAATGTCGTGGACTCGATGTCCTCGCCGCCCGGCACGTCAAGCGCCCGGTTTGTGGGGCTTGGGAACGACGATAACTCCGCGTGCACGCAAGTCTTCGAGATCGAGCCTCCGGACCCACAGGTGGCCGTTGGTCCTAACCACGTCCTCGAAACGGTCAACATTCTTGGACGCATCTACACCCGAGGTGGCACTACGCAATACACCTTCAGGCTTCGCGACTTCTTTGGCCTCCCTTCGGGCTACAGCGAGAGCGACCCGAAGATTCTCTACGATACCCTGAGCGGCCGCTGGTTCGCCACCTATCTCTCTTCCGTGAATGCAACTTCCGGACCGGACGAGGGCCGCCTGCACATCGCAGTCTCGGCGACGAGCGACCCTTTGGTGTGGAACACCTACTACATCCCGTATGTCGATCGATTCCCAGATTTCCCGGGCATAGGTCTTACGAGCGACAAGGTCACCGTCTCTTCGAACCTGTTCGATATCAACACAGTGACGTTCGTTGGTGAACATACGATAGTCCTTCAGAAGGCGGATCTGTTGGGCGGTGTTGGGTCGTCTCCATTTGCATTTCCGATCAGAACGGACCGCCAGACGACGCGCCCTGCCCACTCGCTCACCGCGGTGAGCGACCAGTACCTCGTCAGCCGGCGCAAGATCCCCGGAGAGTTCTGCCATGAATCCTTGGATAGCACGCTCACTCTCATTCGGATCACCGGCACTCCGGCCGCCGGCAATGTCACCGAGGCTTCGGCCACTGACCTGACGGTAATCGCACAGACCGACCCGAGGCCAGGGCGGCGGGCCGTCGTTTCGGCGATCAGCCCAACACACTGGGCGGGCTCGGCTTTGAGGAAGAAGGGCGAATTCCGCTACTCCGCGAACACGGGCCTACGCTGGGGCGACTATATGGGCGCGGCGGTGGACCCGGTGATCCCTGATTGCGTGTGGCTGGTTAGCCAATATAGCAAAGACTTCGCCCTTGAGGTAAAGAACTGGGGCACCTACATCGCAGCCTCCAGCTATGGCGGCGACAGTGATTGCGACACCTGGAGCGATGCGGCCGAGGGAACGATCGGGACCAACCCGCTCTCACACTGTGGGACTAACGCTTGGCCCGCGGACATCGATAACGATGGAATTTCGGACATCGTCGAAATCGACGCCCTCTCGAGCAACTTTGCGCTGCACGTTCCGCCTGCGCCGGCCAGGCATGACATCTCCCCCGACCCGCCGGACCGCGTCGTGGACATTGGAGATATCGACCGCCTGGTCGCCTTCTTCGCCCAGAGCTGCTCGTGACAACCGCCCTCACCAAGGTCATCGCAGGTGTGACACGCCTGGCTCTGTTGGTAGTCACGCTGTTGAGCTCGCCACAACAACCCACGACGCGGCCGTGTCCGCTGCCTTCTTCATGGTCAACAGTACGCTGGACGCCGTGGACGCCAACCCGGGAGATGGAGCGTGCGCCACAGCGGCTGGCGATTGTACGCTCCGGGCGGCTGTCATGGAAGCGAACGCCCTGGTGGGCCCGGATGCGATCAGCCTGCCCGCTGGCACCTATACGCTCAGTATCGAGCTGGTGCCAGGACTTCCAAACACCGATGCCAGAGGCGACCTTAACATCGTCGATGACGTCGAAATCGACGGTGCCGGATCGGGCGATTCCATGATTGACGGCGGCATCTTTACGGGTGTCATCATTGAGCACGTATTCGCCATCAAGGCCGGCGTTGTCGTGCTATCGGATCTAACCATTCAAAATGGAGGCTGGCTTCTCTCTCCAGGTGGCGGCATCTCGAACATCGGGGGGATGCTAACGTTAAACGGCGTTGTCGTCAGAGGCAACGTGGGCAGCACCGGCGCGGGCATCGACAATTTCGGGACATTAACAGTTCACGGCGGCGCCTTCATCCACAACGGAGCTCCAGGCAGTCAGTCGGCGGACGGCGCGATCTTCAACGGTGGGACGATGACGCTCGACGGCGTCACGTTCAGCGATAACCACTCGGGGTTTGGCGCGGGCGCCATCGGCAACTTCAACATCGCTACCCTCAACAACGTCATAGTCGAGGGCAATGAGACCATCGGCGACGGCGCGGGCATCTACAACGGATCGAAGATGACTTTGACAAACAGCACTATCAGGGGTAACAGGGGTGGTTCCGGCACCGGCATCTTCAACGCATCGACCGGCACGCTGACCGCCAGTAACACCACGATCAGCGGCAACTTAGGAGGGGTAGGCGCGGGCATCGAGAACCGCGGCAGCGCCACTCTCATTAACATGACGATAGCCGGTAACACCTCGGCCAGCCCGGTGGGCGGCGGCGGCATCTATAACGACACTGGCCCTTCCACCCAGACCCTCGCGGTGATGAACACGATCGTCGCGGGCAACGGGGGCGGCGACTGCGGCGGGCCTACGCCACTCGTCTCCGAAGGCCATAATCTCAGTGGCGATGATACCTGCGGATTGACTGGCCCTGGCGACCTGACGAACACCGACCCGCTACTCGGCCCGCTGGCGGACAACGGCGGCCCGACGGAAACTCATGCGCTCCTATCCGCTGGCCCCGCCATCGATGCCGGCGATAACGACGGCTGCCCCGCTAGCGATCAGCGAGGCGCCCCGCGGCCTTGGGACGGCGACGGTGACGGGAGCGCCGTCTGCGACATCGGTGCATTCGAAGTGGCGCCCTTGCCGTCTCCCACGCCAACCGCCACACCAACAGCTTCACCGACGCCCACGCCCATATCCACCGCCACCCCATCGCCAACCGCGAATCCAGGGGAGACCTCTACGCCGGCCCCAACGCCCCACACGAACCGCCCCGCGCAACTCCCGGCAACGGGAGGCGAACCAGGATCAGCCTTCGGCTGGCCTGCGCCCGCGTTCGCGCTGTTCGCGGCAGCTGCACTGGCTGCGAATGCCGCTCTTCCGTTCGTACTGGCGTTCACATCAATGAGGCACGGGCGCCGGATGTAAGTGCACCGCCGCCACTCACGGGAATAGGCAAGCGAAGCTCCATGGCCATTGAGAAGGACGACAGATTGAGCCCCATAGTCTCAAGACGCCGTCCAGCCCTTGCGCATCCACGATCGTCTCGCCGCACCCGGCGCCCAATATCGATAGTTCATAGGCGATGTCCGGGTCTCCCGTCGCCCGCTGCGTCTTCGAGCCCGCCAGAGATGGTCAGGACATCGGCTCAGGCGGGAAGCTGGATGGTATCAGCGCCGGCAAGCGCGTTCGCCTCCTGGACCGCGGCTCGCAGCGTACATCCGCCGCCGTCATCGGCGCACTGACCATCTCCAGGAGTAGCGTCACGATCAAGCGTCGAGTTGACTATGAAAGTCGCTGCAAGGCTTGAAGGGTCGAAGCAACGAAGAACGCGAGCGCACTCAGAACAGCGCCTGCGGCTAGAGACCGTCGCGGTGAGAGCACGGCTTCTTAGGGATCGCGTATAGACGATATAAGCACCGGAGCACACGGTTTGGAGGTGCATCCCGTGAAACCGCTCAGAATTCTACTAGCCGCCGCTGGCTTGGCACTCATCTTCGTCGCAGGCGGCTCTCTGCAGTCGACCTTGCAGGAGACATTCGCGGGCCAAGCGCCGAAGATAAGCCTCGACATGGATCCCATTGGAAAACACGTATGCAGATACCACGAATACGGTGGCGATCGGGACGGGCGATAGCTGTCTACTCTCGGCGCACCCGGCAACGTGCTCCAACATTTCGCATGCGCCAACGGCGCCCAGGCGAGATCAGCGCTCGCAGGAGGGTCGTCGATGGTGAACAGATCCTAGGAATACTCGGTTTTAGGCATTTACTTTCGGCACTGTTGCTGATAACATAACGCGACTCCAATCGACGATTGGGAACTGCCAGAGCGCATCTGGAACCGGAGGTTGTGCGATGCGACCCTCGAAACTGCTCCTGCTCGCCTTGCCACCGCTGGCGGCAATGAGTGCGGGTGCGGGCGCAATTGTCTTGTTCGGCACCCTGACCTCCCAAGCTATCCAGGAACCCACGATCAGCCTGGACATGGTCACCACCGGCAACACCTACGACGAAGCCGCGAACACCATGATCGTTGGCGCCATCGACAACTGTCTCGCCAGTCCGACGGCCAACACGGCCACGCACACACATAACGTACACGTGGTCATCCAAAACGTTGAGGACATGACCGCCTGGCAGATCCGCCTCAACTACATCGGGGACAAGATGAGGCCCAATACCGTCAACTTCATTCCCTTCACCGACAATACCACCGGCCAGAACATCTCCTTCTTGAACTTGCCCATCGATGCCGGCATCCACAGGGCTCTCTCCACCGCACAGAACATTCCCGCCTCTCTTCCGGGACCGCAGACCGCCAGCTTCGGCGCCAGTTACCAGGGCGACCGCACCTTCGCGGTCTCACCGGACACGCCCGCCAAGTCCCCGGCCGACGACGGCTCCTACAGCGCCCCCAGCGGCGGCGTTCTGGCCTCAATGTTGCTCCAGGTAGTCAACGACGAAAGTGGCCAGGACCTGTCAATGGACGCCGACGACGCCGTCCCCAACAATCCGGGCAGCAAGGTGATCTACTTCGACGGCACCGGAATTGTTGAGATCGAGATCCCGGAGGCCCTTCTGGGCGACGGTTTCCACGCCGAAGGCGCCGCAGACTGCGCGATCCCCCCAACGCCTACGCTGACGCCCACGGTGACGCCGACAGCTACAGCCACGGCCACACCCTGCCCGGAGTGCACGCCGACGCCGACGGCTACGCCCGGGCCGAGCCCGAGCCCCGGGGGCTTCAACCCGCAGGCCGCTCTAACTTTCGCCTCTACCGAACCCGGCGCGAACTCTGATGTCACACTCACAGTCGACATTGGCCTCGGCCCTGATGGTATGCCCTACACGCCGGACGACACAGGCGACTACAACTTCGCGGACATTATAAGTTTCACGCCCTCGCAGCTCGTCATCCCTTCTGACGGCGACATACCGGACGCGGCAATAGTGGGCACGCTGAACTCGCTGGCAACCCTGGGCCTTCTCAACAATACCTGCGGTACGCAGACCGGTGTCGACTTCACCTTCTTCGATGCTACCACTGCTACTGATAACACCGTCACCGGCAGCTTCAACGTTCTGGCCGGAGACTTCAACAATGATGGCGTGGCAGAAGTTAGGCCGCCACCCGTCGTAACTCAGTATCCGTCGTTCCTGAACAACTTGTTTGGCGGCGTCAAGCCGCGGGCGCGCTATGCGGCTGCCACAGTCATTCCTTCTGCGGCCAATTTCTGGGCTATTCTCCAGGTGGTGGTGTTTGAGCCCGGTACTGCGCTTCCAGGCTTCGATTTCGACCCAGCGCTGGGCTACCCCAGCGTGACCGTCTTGCTGGACCCTACGGTCCCTCCTGGACCCAGCGCTATTTCGGACTTCTGCACTCCGTTGAAGACCACGACTACCCTGTTTGGGCTCACCAAGGACAATCCGGACACAGCCGCGAATGAGAGCGGCATCGCTTTCCGCACCAACCCCGCGACGGCTGGCCCCATCAACTTCACTGTATTCGCAGCCAGCCGGCGTGACGCGGACGGCGATGGCTATGAGAACCAGCTTGACACTTGCCCCTTCCACGTTGACACCGTGTGGAACCCGCGGGACGTGGTGCCGCCCATAGAAGGCGACAGCGATGTGTTCGCAGGGATACAGGTTGCGGATGGCATACCTGACAGCTGCGATCCAACCCCCACCGAGCCGACATTCCCGCCAGGCGGCCAGCCTACGGACCACGACGGTGACGGCTTCATCAACCGAGGCGACAACTGTCCCCTCGTGTTCAACCCCGATCAGGCGGATACTGACCTCAACGAGTCAGGAGTCCCCGCCGCGGACGGCATCGGCAACGCATGCGACACGCCCGGTGCAGACGCGGGATTTGACTGCGTAGGCCCGGGGTGTAGCGGCAGCCCGCCGCGCCCCATCCCGCCTCGCACCGTCGCGGGCCTGGGCGCAGGGGTGCCAGACGGTCCTCGTCTTGCGTGCATAAGGACCATCACGCTCGAGATCGGCGGCCCCAGTGAGGGCACAACGGGCGAATGCCAGCAGGCCCCGCCCCCACCGCCGCCCACGCCTCCCGCCAATGATAGCTTCGCTGACGCCGAAGTCATTCCGGGTCTGCCTTTCAGCGACAGCCTGAGCACCTTCCTGGCTACAACCGAGCCCAGTGAGCTCTTCCCCTGTGCACCCGCCGGTAAGACGGTCTGGTATGCGTTCACGCCTAACGCTGATATAAATCTCGGCGCCGACACCTTTGGCAGCAGTTTTGACACGGTGCTCGCGGCCTATACCGGGACATCGCTCGCCAGCTTGACTCCCGTGGCCTGCAATGACCAATTCCAGGGCAATCAGTCCAAGGTCACCTTCTCAGCTACTGCCGGCACCACTTACTACTTCCAAGTCGGTGGCTTTATTGGCGAGGGCGGAAACCTCGTGTTGAACGTTGACGTTGCCCCTCCGCCGCTCGAGGTCGCTGTCAGCATCGCGCCCAGTGGTTCTGTCGCCCCACAGGGCGGAACGGCAACCGTGCACGGCACCATGACTTGCTCCAAGCCCGCGTTTGTGGATCTCTCGGGGGAGTTGAGCCAGCACTCCGGACGGGCCACCATCAGCGGTTTCTTCTTCACTTCTCTTCCGTGCCAGGGCGAGACATTGTGGCATGCGGAGGTCGAGGGCGAGAACGGACGCTTCGCCGGTGGAAGGGCTGATCTCTCGGTGTCCGCGTTCGCCTTTGCTGAGGGGGAAGTCGACCTCGCGGAAGCTTCCGGCACTGTGCTGCTGAAGGGCACGCGGCCACCACCGTCGGCGCGCTGCCCGCGTACCGGCAACGATGGCTTCGAGCTAGGCGTTGTCGACAGGAACGTGATCCCCTGCTGGACCGTCGTCGATCAGGAAGGCGGGTCCGGAGGCTGGTGCAACCAGACCGGCACCGCGCCTCCGCAGGGTGATTGCGGCGCGGGAAGCCTCGCAACTGTCACTACGCCGCCCGAGGGACTACAGGCGGCGATGACTAATCAGGACGGCCCCGGATCTCACGTCCTCTACCGCTGCGGCGTCCTACGCTCGGGGGAGATCAGTTTCCAGCTTTACATCAATAACCACGCCGGTACCTTCTTGAGCCCGCCCACCCTTGACTTTGAGGCTTCCCCGAACCAGCAGTTCCGGGCGGACCTAGTCGCGGCGGCGGGTATCACGGCGAACCCGTTTACTGTTGCGCCTGCCGACGTGCTTCTCAACGTCTACCAGACCCAGCCGGGCGATCCTGCGCTCTCGGGCTACTCCGCGATCACGGTGGACGCCAGCGCCTACATTGGACAGGAGGTATGCCTGCGCTTAGCCGAGGTGGAGAACCAGTTCTACTTCAACGCGGGTGTTGACGACGTAAAAATCGACCTGCGCCAGCAGCGTTAGCCGCGGCCAGAACAAGCCGCCGGTGTCTGTCATGGGCCAGGCGCAGGGAAGACGTAGGTGACCGGATGATGATGCTCAGGGCTATGCCGACACAAGGCGCCAACGTTCGGGCGGCCCGCTCATGACGCGGCTTGGCGGTTGGCCGGCTTGTTCTTCGCCCGTATGGTGCTTGTGCCAGCTTGCTTCGAGGTCTGGACGCCACCGTTCTGGCCTGGTCGTCGGACGTGAGCCGCGCGCTCTACCTGACCTCATTAGCGCTGTTCGTCGCCGTTTCGCTGGCGTGGCGTTAGTAGCAATGCATTCGCGGCGGACCACCGGTGGTTCGTAGTGGCCGACCATGATCGCCCTGCTGGTGCGCGCCGAACCGGCCGCACTGCTCCTGCTCTCGTTCGGGGTCGTTCGCTTTCGACAAGTAAACGACGGATTGCGGCTTACATGAGGTCTGGGCCGGGCAGCTGTTCCTCGACTATAGACACGACTGTGGGAGTAGGGGGTGGGCGCTAGCAACGAAAGGACAATCATGAAGACCGTGATTCCTTGCCAACATCCTCATTGCTGAAGTGCGCCTGCCCCGCTGGCCTATGAGGCCATGCGGGCGGCGATCCGCTGGGTCATTCGGCCTTGTTCTGCCGGAGCAGGTCATCATCGAGGCGCGTCGCCACCTGAGCCATCCAGGCCAACTGGCTGCCCTCGAGGCCTTTCTCGCTGATTCAGCCTACGAAGAGCTGGCAATGCCTCCAGAGAGCTAGTATGCGAGAACCGCGAGCTGGTGCGCAGCGAGAGCGACGTTCCCCTCACCATGGCCTTGCTGGCGGGCGGAGCGGACATCTTCGTGACAAACGATCGGGACTTCACTGACCCCGATTCCACCGCCGAACGCTTTCGGGGGCAGGTGAGTGTGATGCTTGCTGCCGTGTTCCTGCGCGACGTGCTCGGTGGTCGCCCGAGGCGTTGGAAACCATGCGGAACCGCACCTGGGAGGATGTCGGCGGGCGCGCTTCCCCGGCCGATCGCCTCTATACGGGAGGGGCGGCAGGCCGGCGACCGGCCCGCGCTAAGCTGTCTTGCGCAGACCCTTCATCCGCCAGAAGCGATCACCAGGCGACGCCTGACTGTGGCGGGCCATGATCTCACGTGAATCCAGGGCGACGTAGCGCCGCACCATCTCAAGGGTGCTGTGGCCGAGGATCCGTTGCAGGGTCATCGCATCGCCACCGTTAGCGATGTAGTTCGCTGCAAAGGTGTGGCGCAGGCGATGAGGGTGAACGGCGTCAACCTCGGCTCGACGGGCGAGGCGCCGAATGACCTGGCGCAACGCTTCGGCGGCCAGGGGGTACCCACCTTGGCTGACGAACAGGAGTTCGGTCGCGGCCTCTGGGCGATGGACGTGGAGGTAGCGCCGGAGGGCGTCCCGGGTCGCCTTGCCAAGCGGGAGGTATCGCTCACGCGACCCCTTTCCCATCACTCTGAACAGCCCATCGCGAACAGCACCCTCAGCTTCGGCTGCCGTCATCCGAGCAAGTTCGCCCAGCCGCATACCCGTGTCTAGCAGTAGGAGCAGGATCGCCAAGTCCCGCGCCCCGTGCGCCGAACGAGGATTGACAGCGCCGAGCAAGCCAGCTACGTCTGCCGCGGAGAGAGGCTTGACAACGTACTTCGGGACCTTCGGGAGCCTGAGGTGTCCAAGTGGGTTCGTGGTCACGTAGCCCTCCTCCGCGAGCCAGGTGCCAAACCCCTTCAGAACCTGGACGTATCCCCGCGTCGTGAAGCTCGTCCGTCCTAGGCCCTGCAGGCTGGCGAGGAACTCTCTAACTACGTCGGGCTTGACTGCCGACATCAGCGGGGAGATGCCCATCTCTCCGAGATGACTGAGGAAGGCCGACAACTTCTGGTCGTACCAGCGCACCGTATTCGGAGACATGCCCTCCGTGCGGCAGGCGAGAAGATAGGCCTCGACTATGCGCTCCAACGGCCGCCGGCCGGGGACTCCGCGCACGATCATTTCTACCGTTCCCGCGCGCCGGCTCGCGTAACAGGACTCGGATGTCTCCCGTGCGATTGCATGGCCATAGGATAGCGACGTGCAGTCCAAACAAGCTCCAGAGTGGCGCCCATTTCACTCCAAGATTCGCGCTTTTAGTCCAATTTCTGCCAGCGGTCACGGCGGCCTCGTTCGTTCCGGATCGGATCGGCCATGGCGATGGACGACACGGCATCGGCCGCCCGATTCGGGTCCGTAAATCAGGACCGTTTCGGCTTGAACCCGTACCTAAGGTCGAAGCTTCATACGCCGAGCGCCTATGGAAGGTCCGGACGTAGGTGGTGATGGTCTGCGCTTATGAAATCGATGGGCTGTGAGTCACCTCTCCTCTCACCCAATTTCCTTTGGGAAGCGTCGGGCGAGAGATATCACCTCGCCTAGCCCCGCGTGCCGAACTGTCGCCACCGGATTGCCTGAGTCGATATCTCCTGCTTTACGTCGCGGTCTCCTTTCCGACCCGGTGAGGGTGTGCGGCCACTCCATAATCACCACGAGGAGCGGTTGTCGACAGGCGGGTAGCACGCAGGCGGTCCCGCTCACGACCTCGTGCTATTTGCCGGGGTGTCGCGCCACGACGCGACGGTGCTCACCGCACCAGTGGCGCGTGGTCAGCCCCCGCAGCGCCCCTATCTCGCTGCCTGAGCCGATACCGCTCCCACTCCCTCTCCAGGCTCTCCGACGCCGTGACCGTGTACAGCCAATCTCTGCGCCTCCACAACGAACTGCGATTGGAAGGGAGCTGTGCCGGCGGTCCTGCTTGGAGCCGCTCAACCGCCTGGCGCAGCAGTGATCTGTGGGACACGCCCAGTCGCCTCGATTCTGCCCTCAGCCATCGGACGGCGCGGCCTTCTAATCTAATCAACTTCAGCACATCTTCTCTAGGCGGGTAGCCGACGCCTTGTTGCAGATACTCCGCAACGGGCCGGCGCGGCGGGCGGAGATCCTCCCATCGAATCTCCGCTGGCGGACCGGCTCGGAGCCGCTCGATCGCCTGGCGAATGAGTTCGGCCTCGGCAATGCCGATCCTCTCGGCCTCCTCCTCAAGCCAGCGAGCCTGATCGAGCCCTAGTCGCATCATCTTTAGCGTCGGTTCATGAAGGGGCACGTCACATCACTCCCATGCGACGGTGCTCACGGCACCAGTCGCGCGTAGCCAGCCGCCAGCAGGCGTTCGTCCATCTCTTCGATGGCCAGACCGCGGGCCAGGCCAAGCCTCATCACAGCATCTCGACTGGAATGTTTTATCGTGTTGGCGCCCCGAAAAGTTTGTTCAGAATGTCTACGTGCTCTTTCGCCAAACGCCAGACGCCCGCGGAATGCACGACCTGTGGGCCACTCGCGTCACTGATAACCCCCGCATCCGGATGAACCTCCGAAGCATCGCCCAGAACGTCTCATTCTGTAGACCAGGGGCCATGGACCGAGCAGGGCGCCGCAACGTACCACGCTTCTTTCCTCTGCCATCTCTGCCCGCAGCACGTCTCTCCTTTACTCTCTCCTGTCTGCCTGGACCTCGGCCAGCTCGATCGCCTCGCCGTCCATATCCTCCCAGCCGGTTAGTACCCTAGATGGGTGAAGGGCATCCAGAGTCGTAAACAAGCAGAAATCCTGCCTGACGGCCCGCCGCACCGCTCTGCGCAGGTTGTCAATGCGCTTGGCGGAGCTGGTCACGACAAGCACCTCGAACCTCGAGCGGCCATAGTCGCGCTCGAAGCCCTCGCGTTGGTATCGTTCATAGGCGCGGATCTTGCGGACAAACCGCTCATTCGTCTCGGTTCCCATGTCGACCTCGACAAAGAACTCCATCTTGGAGTCGTCCGGCCAGTGCAGCTCGAAATAGCCATCGGGCCTTAGCGGCAACCAGTGGTGCGCGGGGTACTCGAAGACGCGCGTCTGTCGTCGTCTCAGCTCACCCTCGCCGATCCAGCGTCCAATCCTGGCGTCGCGCCCCCGCAGGGCCGCCGTGAGGGAGGCGCACAGCCGGGCGATCGCAAGCGTGTGCTCCATGAAGAAGGCGGTGGCTCGGTTGTGTCGCGGCTGCCAGTCGACGTCCTCGCGGTCGACACCGAGCCGACTGGCAACGGCATCGGCTCCGCGCGAGCTCAGGGCGTAGACTAGTGGGCTGCGGCCCGTCCCGGGCAACATCGGCAGGACGAGACGCTGGACGTAACCTGCCTGATGCAGCGCCTGCAAGCGACGAGCGGCCAAACTCGAGCGTCCGTCGAAGTCGGCACGCTCGCTCGGGAAGAAGGTCCATTCCAAGAGCTGTCGCGTGAGGAATCGGAAGCGATAGATGGCCAAGAGGATATCGAGATCGCGAGATGTGATTCTCCATCCTCTACGATGTTTGACCTTCGTTGTGTTTCTCTGGAGTTCGAGATCTGTCATTCGTGTCTCATCTGTTTCGCTCAGTCACGATCTGATCGAGTGATTTGAAATCGATGTACGTAGTAGTAGAGAAGATAAAACAGTCGGGGCAATCCAACGCAGCGTTCTGCGGCGTGCCATGCCGCGCCCATTCGCCTGTCTGCAAACGTCGAATGGCGCCTCCTGGACTAATTGGACTGAAGCGAGACGAGGACCAAGAAGTGTGGCGATTATCGGCCACAGGATTGTCCATGGATCGCTGGTCGGTTCAAGCGTTCGAGGGTCGATCCAGCCAGCACCTCTTGCCCGCCCTGCGTCCGGCTCGGTCGAACCTAGGAATGGCCCGCCGCGGACGCCAGTACCTGTGCCGTCTCCCATGACTTCGCCCAGCGTAGCGGTAACCGGTCAGCCCCGAGTCCAACAATCGACCGTCCGCACTCCAACCAGGGCGCGGTTAGTCCAATTTCAGTCCAATTTCAGTCCAACAAACTGGGATACGTGAGTCCAGCCTCACGGTCGGGTTAGTCCGATTGGTCCGCGCCCCAGGCCGCCGGCGGTCGAACCCTCAACCGAACGTCAAGTCATATTAAAAACATGGGTGACATTGGACTTCTGGACTTGCTTGAAAGGCGGATCCAAGCCCGACCGCGTGCGAGTACTTGCGATTCGGGTGGACGCCGATCGCTGGCGCCCATCACGAACAAGATCGAGGTCGGCTGAGGCTACCTCGCCTCGTCTAGCCGGCGCGCTTCGTCCCACTGCTCAACCATTTGGCCTCGGCCAACGAGGCCCCGAAGCGCATGCTTGGCCACCGTGCCCATTTTCGCACCGTTAAAGGCCTCTTCAGCTGGCTCGAAGAAGAGGGCTATATCGAAGAAAACCCCGTTCGCAGGGTCAGGCTGCCCAAGACCCCGCGTTACGTGGTGAAGCCGCTGGAAGAAGACGACGTGCGGAGTCTCCTCAGGGCCGTAGATCCACGCACGGCTGCCGGCGCCCGCGACCTCGCGATCCTGCTCCTCTTGCTCGACACTGGCATGAGGCTCGGAGAGCTGGCGCGCCTTTCGTTGTCAGACGGTGAGACGGCGCTGAAACACGGGATGCTGAGGGTCTTCGGAAAGGGCGCCCGGGAACGGTTCGTCCCAGTGGGCGCCACTGCTCAGAACGCCTTCCGTCGCTACCTTCAACTTCACCGGCCCCAGGCCTATTCTGATCGAATGTTCCTCAGCCTAAGTGGCCGGGCGCTTAGCGACGAAGGGATTCGGCAGGTAGTCAGGAGGGTCGCTCGGCGAGCAGGCGTACTCGGAGTTCATCCTCACAGGCTGCGACACACCGCAGCCGTTACTTTTCTCCGCGCCGGCGGCGATGTGTTCGTGCTGCAGCGCATCCTGGGGCACTCCACCTTGACGATGACGCGCAACTACGTCACGCTTGCGGAAGCCGATATTAAGACGGCGCACATGCGGGCTTCCCCGGCCGACCGGCTCTACGACGACGCCACCAGGAGAATCAGAGTCAAGCAATCGAGGCCCCAAAAGCCCCGCCCCAGAACGCTGGTTTTCTAAACACATCGTCAGTCTACCAAAGCAAAACGGCCCGCCGGTGTGACGGGCCGTCGCCGGTGCTACGATGGGCTGGTGTCTACGCGATTGCGCCCTCCGGCGAGTCTACGATCGGCAGTAGTGGGTTTCTTGCTCGCGGTGACGATAACGGCAGCGTTCTGTGCATTCGTTTGGACGGCTCTCTGGCTTTGGGGGGCAGGCGCGTTCTTGTCGGCGATAACTCTTGCGGTACTTGCGATTGGCTTACTCTTGTTCGTCTGGCGAGAACGCGTACGGCTCGAATGGGTTGCTCTGGGCTTATTGTTCGAGGTCGTCGTTGGAATGGCGGTAGTTATAGTCTGGGCGATCGAATCGAACCTTGGTTTCAAGGACTGACCAACTCATTCCGCGCCAGCGTGACGCCCGTCCGAGGCCCTCTGTCGCCGCTCGGCTGGCGGCTCGCCGGGCGTCATCCCCGCCTGCGCCCGCCCCGACGGGCTGGCCGAGACGCAGCTTCGCCGGCTCGCTGGAGCCGTGCGGGTACGCGGTCGGCAAAGAAATGATTTACGCTCGGCTCGCTAGCGACATCGCCCTTGGAGCGGGGGTGTAGAATGTGCTTGCTATGGCCAGAACCGGGCAACTCGCCGTAGTCTTCATAGCTCTCGTGCTCGTGCTCAGCGCCGCCGGATACGGCATCACTAAAGGTCTAACGGCCAAAGACTACTCTGCCTACAACGCGTGTATGAGGGACTGGATGAGGCAAGGCGGGGACAGGCCGTGGGCGGGGCAGTTCGCCGTGTGCCACGACTATCTTCCCAACTAGCCGCCCCACTCAACTGCACGAAAGCCGCAGCAGCTTTCGCCCCGGCGTGATCCCCGCATGCGCCCGCCCAGACGTGAGTCGCGTACGGGCCGTCTGGCCGTCCGCCCCGATGTGCGATCGCTCAACCAAGGGAGGCAGGGGTAGTCTTTCGGAACACAGGCCAGACCTTCTCGTCCCGATACAAGACTATCTCATCGATGTCGCCGAATGCGATGGCGAAATCGCTCGGCGGAACGTCTCCAATGAAGGCTTTGACAGCATCAACGTCGGTGAAGTGAAACTGACTATCCAGAATTAGTATGTGCCTCCTCGCCCACCGTCCACCGAACTTCCGCTTGCCGTCCTGAATGGCCTTCCATATCGTCTGGTTGATGGCGTCTGGAACCCAGTAAGCCCCCCAGACGGCTAGTACCTCCACGTAGGAATCAGGACGGGACATTCTCCAAATGGGCCACTCGTCTGACCACTCGACCCAGACATTAGCTACTCCGTTGGCTGCCTCACGGCAGGCAGACACAACAGCCGCCACGAACACCTGTCTGCCATAAACGGAGTCCACGCTTGCACACGCGTCCTCATCAATAAGCGTAAAGTTGCCAGTGACAAGCGCACTCGCGGGCCACAGGTGTTCAGGACGACCGTGGTAGCAGTCCGCCCAAGACCCCAGTTCGTTAGCCATCACCACGCGACATCGGCGGGGAATGTTCAGATACCTTTTTTCGCCGCCCGGTTCTAGCGTGGGCGCAACTCGTGCTATCTCCTCTTTCAGGAACCTAATGAACTTCCGGTCCCAGAACGGAGCCTTATCGTGGGGGGGCGCAATGAGATAGTGCCCCGGCGTTTCCGGAGCAAGCTTGCGGGTCAATCCCCTCACGCCTCCGAAGAAATCCTCTTGGGCTTGTGGCCCGCGCAGTGCCTTGACCTCGACAGCTGCATCCTCATTCCCGTCTGTGATGATGGCCTCCGGAGTGGGCCGGTCGGGGTGTCTTGTATCTAGGTCGCCTTCTGACATCGACCAGACCGTTCCAGTTTCGCGCCCGAGGTGCGCCAACAGCGCGCGTCAACGCAAGTTGCTTCTCGCTCATTCATCGCCTGTATCCTAACGCGATGCGGCCTCCGACCCGAACCGACCTACCCCGTGGCCCAAGTACCAACGCTGCCCCGTTCCCTTCAACACACGGCCCGCGTCACCGGCCTCTCGCAGCGCGTCACGGCAACGCTGACAAAGACCCAGCGTCCCGCGCCCCCATGACTTGGGGTCGGCGGGATCGCCGCGACAGGACGTGAGAGCGTAAACCCCGACGTGGGGACGGCGACAAAACGCACAACCGGCCACACTTCCAGTGTAGGTAGCCGTGCCTCGCCTCGTAAGATGCCGGTGTCACTAAAGCAAAACGGCTCGCCGGTGTGACGGGCCGTCGCTGATGCTACGATGGGCCGGTGTCTAGTCCGCGCCGGTTCCCACCATCTGATAGCTATATGAAATGCGAGACGACGGTTGACCTCGTCGGTCACACCGAGATGATGTCCCGCCTCGGCGACGAGCGAGGCCGCGCCGTCCTCCGGGAGCACGAGACGATCACGCGCAACGTCCTCAAACAGCACGGCGGCAAGGAAGTGAAGACGATGGGCGACGGGTTCATGGCCAGCTTCGGCTCCGTCACCAAAGCCGTCGAGTGCGCCGTCGCCCTCCAGCGCGCCTTCGCGGAGCGCAACTCATCCGCTCGTCCTGAGGCTCTCGAAGGATTGTCCGTCCGCGTCGGCCTCAACGCCGGCGAGCCGATCGAGGAGGACGGTGACCTCTTCGGCGCCACGGTGATCCTCGCGTCCCGAATCGCCGCGAAGGCGGAGGGTGGGGAGATACTGGTGGCGGACACCGTGCGGGGGTTGTGCTCCGGCAAAGGCTTCTTGTTCAGCGACCGCGGCGAGTTTGTCGCGAAGGGGTTCGAGGAGCCGGTGCGGGTCTATGAGGTGAGGTGGAGGATTGAGCATGGTCGTCCCAGATCGCCATCAGTAGCGTCTGATGGCAACTGGGGACGATAGTCACAAGGTAGAGGCTGGCTCGCCGGGAGCGCACAGCCACGACCACTCCCACATCCGCCCAGCTCCCGCTCGTGCTGGACATATTCACTTGCACGTGCACCTGGAGGACCGCGAGGCAGATGCCAAGCTGAACGGGCACACTCACCCGATCCGTCCTCGGCGTCTGCCGTGGGAAGCGACAGAGTAACCACATCGGCAACGTCCCTGGCAGGCGGTTTGCACATTCGGCCTTAGCCAGCTCCTTCTCAGAAACAGACCTCTTCACCTCGACCTGTCCACGAAGTAGCTTCAAAGCCATCCATAGAAGACATTGATGCACTCATCGACCAAGCTTATAGATTTGCCACAGGATCGGCTGTAGGACGCCGCTGGCGTGATCGATTCCGGGAACTAGCCTTGGATACTGCTTATGGAACAGAGGCCGTCTGACGGGCTTCCTGCGGCTTCTGGCGACCCGTTTAAGTATAGCCTTAGCTGCGCATCACAGAGGATGAGCGTGAGAAGGAGAGCTAGAGAGTTGTGAGTACTCACTACTGTTCCTAGCAAGCTGAGATGGGCCATTAATGCCGCAGCAGAATCACCGGCGTGCACCAGCTGAGAACATCCTGACGGCGGCAAAGAGCGAGGTCTCGGAGGGAACGATTAGGTAACGCGAGCCGGGATCGGGTGGCGTGCCCAGAAGGCTGCAAGCGCCTCGGCCATGCCACGCGGGTTCTGGATCTGCAGCCCATGCGTGGCACCCGGAAGGACGAATCCTTCGACGTCGGGAAGCACCTGTAACAGCAGCTTGTGCGTCGCGCCGAATCGGTGCCACAGGGCGTCGCTGTCCGAACCAAGTACAGCCAGGACCGGCACCGCAATGCGCCTCAATTCCATCTCGCCAAAGCTCCAGTCACGCAGCGCAGGCATCTCTTGCTCGAACCACGTTGGAGCATCTGCCACTGCCTGGTCGAAGGCCTCCGGGAGTGCTTGGTCGAGCCAGCGGCGATAGTCCTGGCCGAAGCGCGGCAGCAAGAACTCGTCGACGGACGTCACAGCGCCATGGTCTCGGTACTGCTGCTGTCCCTGCGCAAGCGCGTCGCGGTAGCCCTCAGCCGTGGAACCGAGAAAAAGCGCTGGCTCCGGCAGCGACAGTGATCGCACCAGGCTCGGCCGGTCCAACGCTAGCTGGAGGGCCACTGAGCCGCCATACGAATGCCCCACGACGTGCGCCTGCTCCACACCCAGGTGCGCCAGCAGGGCGCCGCAGTCCGCAGCATGCTGGGCGACGCTGAACGGGCCTTTGAGGTGGCGGCTCCCACCATAGCCACGACGGTGATAAGTAATGAGCTTGTAGTTAGTATCCAGCCCGGGTTCAGCGAGCAGCAGCCGAAAGGTGTCCGCGATGAGTGCACCATGGATGAACACGACCGGCTCTCCGGATCCAGACATCTCGTAAGCAACGTTGATGACCCCGGCGTCACGCTCCATTTCCATCAGTGTAGCAATCGCCGAGGTGGGCTTCCTCGTCCAGCAGCAACATCAACGCTGTAGCTGCGCCGCGCCAAATGTAGAATCAGTCCGGTTGGGGCATGAGAGATTTAGTTTGGAAGAGCCTGGCTTCAAGGTTGCGCATCTGCAGGGAGGGCCCTGCCAGCGCCGAGCGAGACCCCTGGCGGGGTCGCTGCGATGGCTATAGACAACAGGCCGTCGGAAGATCGGAGCGTTCCTTGGGCGCAGCGAAGCGGAGCCAGCGACGCGAACGCTGGTACGGGGGGCATACGACTGGGCGGTTCGAAGTCAAGGGAATGCCTGCGCTCTCCGGCGAGTAGCGGACGGCCCCTGAGCCTTGAGCTTTTGGCGGGCCGCCCTTTTCCGGTCTCCCCCTACGAAGACAAGACAAAGCCCCGGAGTGAATGGTTACATTGGGGCCTGTTCCTTGTACCACTGGCGCGGAGGGGAGGGCCCAAGCGCAACGGGGGCAGTAGGCCGCATCTGAACTCCCCTGCCCCCCGCACCTGATTCAACAGCGCGTCAATCCTCCTCGTTACACTTACCCGAGCAACAGTCTTGCCCGGTGGACTGCCCGCAAACGGCAAGCCGCCCGGAGCGGCAACCCCGGACGGCCTTACCTTCTGGTCCCGGCTCGCAACCCCGCATGCGAGTAGGATTTCGCGAAGTTTAGAAGCGGCCTGGCGGAGAATTGAAGCCCCGAAACACCCGCCTGGTCTTCGGCAGTCGCCTCCCTTTCAGGATCCTCGTCACGTCGCGGACATTGACTGATGGCGGTGGTTCCGTGGAGGGCTCTGCGGACGCCAGGATAAGTTGTCGTGGCGGTGTTCCGACCAGAACCCTGTTCAGGACCTCTTGAATGGTCACCTGGCTCTCCTGTTCTCCCGGCTGATGCCATGTTAGAGCCTCACGGTGAACACGCGGGTTAACCGCTTCTTAACGAAGGTTAAGGCTCGGTTAAGGAAGAGTTCACGTGCCGGATCCGATCTTGAGGAAACCATAACCTTCGTTTGGGTACAACCTTGTAACCGTTGCCTGGCACGGAACATCTGTCATTATGGAAAGGAGGAGGCAGATGTTCTCCAAGTTCAACGAGGTTCTGGCTTGGTTCGTGTCGCGCAGCGAGCGAGAGGATGGTCAGGCGCTTGCCGAGTACGGCCTGCTTCTGGCCCTCATCGCGGTGGTCTGCATCTTGGCGCTGACCGCCCTGGGTCTGGCCATCTCAGGCACGCTCGGCAGCATCACAGGCTCTCTGTAGGAGCACACCGTCCTGGCTGCGGGCCCTCCGGCTCACGATGTCGAGCTGAGCATGCCCCAGAAATCGGGAAGGGTAGCCCTTAAGCTACCCCTCCCGCAGGACTGGTTCGTCACAAGATCAACTGGGTCGATTAGGCCTCTTTCGAAGCCGGTGATTCACATAGGCTGGCCAACTTCAACAGCCGGTGCTCGAGTGTTGCGTTATGCCCCTTTTCGTCGACTATATACGCCTCTAACCCTTCTCTATAGTCGTATTTCCTGCCGCTAACGCAACGGGGCAGGGCTGCTGGCATCCCGACCGCGAGAACATGCCCGCGTCTCATTGCAAAACCTGGCGGCCTTGGCGGTCTTGACTGCGAATCTGGCGGAAGTGGCGGTCTTTGACCTTGGCGACCACTCGAGAACAATGCGGATTGAGCCAGCACGTAGGCAACCAGCCGCTTCTGCGCCCTTTAGCTTGCAACACCGCCAACCCGATCCAGGTCTCAACGGAAGGCCGCCAGCACCGTCTACGATTCCGACGTGGCACAGGCCGCCGGATCAGGAGCCCTTGACGGCACGCGCAGACCGGGCATGTTACGCGGTGATATCAGCGGGACGAACGAGCAGTACCGGTCGCCCTGTCTGTTCCAGAACCCGGCTGGTGACGCTGCCTGCGAGGAGGTGCCTAAGACCTGAGTAGCCGTGGGTGGCCATGGCGATCACATCGAATCTTCCTTGGTTTGCATAGTCAACGATCCGGTCGGCCGGGTCGCCGAACAGCACAGTATGCGTTGTCATGGTGCCCGTCGCGGCCAAGCCGCGGCCGCGCTCAGCGAGATAGGCAGTAAGTTCGTCTCTGATCCGCTGCTCGGCTTGCGGCTGAGTCTCACCCTCGCGGATGATGGTGGTCTGTTCGATCGTAGGCTCTACCGCGGTCGCGGCAGCGACGACGTCCCGGACGCCACTATGCTCAACAGTCGTCTTGTCGATTGGCGCGGGGCTTTCGGCTACTGCTAGCAGTGTGACTTCCGCATTCGTCTCGCTGATGAGCTTCTCGACATACGGCAGCACCGCCTCCGACAGGGATGAACCGTCAAGCGGGACGAGGATCTTCCTGAACATGACTTCCTCCTAATTCTGGGGGCCGCGATGACATCGTCAGCCCGAGTACGCTGGCGGGCGTACTAACTTTGAGATGGGTGCGCGTGGTCGTGGATGTGCCCCTCGTGGCTATGCTCACGCTCTACGTCTTCGTGTGGTGTGTGTGAGTGCGCAAGGGGCGGGTGATTGTGCACGTGAGAGTGTGTAGCAACCAGATGGTCAATGGACCTGTGCTCTCCGCCGGCATCGTGGTGAGTGATGTGGATATGATCGTGATCATGGACCATCTCCTCATGAGCGTGTTCATCGAAGTTCTGTGTCATGACCGGGACCTCCATTTCGAGAGAGCATGAAGGCTGTGGCAGAGCGCCCACCGCACAACCAAGGGGTCGCACTAACGAGAGGCCCGCGCCATCTCCCTTGCCACGACATCCCTCTCGGCGCGAGGCCGACTCTGTACTGCGCTCATCCGCAGCCTCCGCAATCATCGTAGTCCTATCCGACCGGTCCTAGCCTGAAGGATGCTTGCGGAATCGTTACAGTGCCTGTCGGGCGCGAACGCTCGAGCATCCGATCCCGAAGTCGCACGCATCCCATATTCGTGGTTGCCTTAGCAGTGTTGAATACAAACAGGGGCTGCGGGTGGCGGCCTTCGAGGGTCACCATGGGCCGCGTTCAGGTGGTGCAGACCGGCAGCAGCAACTTCGCAACCGAGGTCGCGGAGACCGCCAGCGTCGCCTTGGTTCTCAATGGAAGGCCGCCAAGACCGCCATTACCTGAAGGTTGACAGCCAACAACGCCGGTGTCCAAGGAGAGGTGAAGAGTTGACGCAGACCGGCAGCGAATATAAGCGGCGTGGCGGAAATCACCCCCGCGCCACGGGGACTCCCGACCATTTCGCTCGCTCAGCCGTCCTCCCGCCACCTTACGCTGAACACACGCACTGGGTCCTCGAACCCCTTGAGAGTCGTCGCGCCCCCGTCAGCAAAAGCGAAGCCCTTACCCGCCACGAGCTGCCGGACGACGTCCGATACCAGAATAACGTCGCCACGGGCCTGACCAGCGATGCGAGCTGCTAGGTTCACTGCCGTGCCAAATAGGTCTTCATCGTCCGCCACGGGCTCGCCGGCATTCATGCCTATATGAACAAGGATCGGCTCAGACGCCGACTGGTTCCGCGCAGCGAAGGCTTTCTGAATGGCGATCGCGCATTCAAGTGCCTGCGTGGCCGCTCCGAAGGAGGCCATGAACCCGTCGCCCATCGTCTTGATCTCCGAGCCTCCATGAGCCCTTAGAGCCTGCCGGGTGATGCTCTCATGCTCGCGCAGGACGTTTCGCGCCTTGGCGTCGCCCAGCCGCTCGGTCAGCGCCGTTGAGCCCTCGAGGTCGGTGAACAGCACCGTCCGGAAGGCGCCGGCGGCGACGGGTGCGGAAGGCATGATGGCCTCCGCGTCCGCTTCCAGCTTTTTCATCCCCAACTCCCGCGCCGTCTGCAGCGCCTGCGCGAGGAGCGCCTGCGCCTTCTCGCGGTCACCAGGCTCGCCCCGAGCAAGGAGCATCTTCCCGTAGTCATGCTGTGTGTGGGCTACCCACGGCCGGGCGCCCATCCGCTCGTTCATTTCGAGCGCGTCTTCGAAGTGACGGGACGCTTCCTTGTAGCGGCGCATCGTCGCGGCCAGGAGGCCGAGGTAACGGGCGACAGAGCCCACACATAGGGCAGGGGGAGCGAGAACGTTGCGGGAAGAGTACGGCGACAGCATCGTGTATAAGATGTCTGCTCGCTGCGCGTCCCCCAAATACGTACAGACCTGGCAAAGGAGGGCCACGGCAATAAACCACTGCGGATCCCTTGGCAGTTCGCTAAAAGATGCAGCCGCTAGTTGCTCGAACTCCAGTCGCGCCTCCGCCTCCCGACCGAGTTCGGCGTATGTATTGGCGAGCCCGCACCGCCAAGCAGGTTGGTACAAAAACTGGCCGACGGTAGCTTTCAGGGCCTCCGCGTCACCTTCATTTAACTGACCGCGGAGGTCCCTTAAACCGAACATTTGGACAGCGAAGTTATTGAAGGCGGTCTGCTTATCGCTCTGTTGACCGGTGGCCATTGCCTGTTGAGCAAGCCGTTCTCCCTCCTCGAGGCGGCCTTGAAAAGTTGCTCGCGTCGCCAGCACCGCCTCGGTGTACATTAATTGAGAAGGTTGACGGAGTTCTTGCGCAAGGCGTACCTGAGCCTCGATGTCACGATCGGCTGCCTCCATGTCGCACAACTCGAGAAAGACGAGCATGCGCCAGTGATACCCCTGGTGAGCCCTCTCTTTATCTCCCACCTTCTCGGCGACCTCAATAAGCTCAGTCGCCAGCGCCAGCCGTTCGTCCACGTTCTCGGGGCTGTAGATGGCCCAGAATCTGATGTCGAGCGCGTATGCAAGGGCAAGGAGGTCGCCCAACCGCCGGGCCATCTCAACCGCCTCCTGACTGAACGTCTCTCTCTCTTTGGGCGATGCTGTGAAAGCGAATGCCCCGGCCAAGCGAGCAAGTACCTTGACGCCGAGAACGCTGTCTTCCTTTCGTAGCGCTCGTAACGCCTCTTTGAGCAAGCCAGCAAGTTCTGGAATATCAGCATCATCGCCGCCCCACACGAATCTACCGCCGAAACCGATAGCAGCTCGCGCCATCTGCTCTGGTGTACCGCTCATCCTCGCGACTAGCGCCCCCCGGCGAAAAGCCTCCTGGGCCTTCGGAGTGTCGCCCGTCCTCATCTGCGCTTCGCCTAATGCCAGCAGTAGCTCGCAGCGCATCTCCTCATCCAGCTCGCCCTTGAGGTCGAGCGCCTGTAAGGCCATCCCGTAGAGGCGGACTGCCTCCTCGTAGGCTAGGACTGCGAGAGCGCGGTCGCCGGCGCGGCGGGCGTACTCGACCGCCTTATCTGCGTCTCCGGCGGGCGCCGCCTGGAAGAAGTGGTGCGCCAGCTCCGACAGGTAGCCCTCCAACTCCACCCCAAGCGCTCGTTCCATCGCCTCGCCGACCTCACCGTGTAGCCGGGCCCGCTCGCCTGAAGCCAGGGCGTCGTAGAGCGTCTCGCGGACGAGGGCGTGCGAGAAGCGGTAGCGCCGAGAGCCCTCGGTGTTTCGGTGATAACGCGGGCGGCCAGGGCTTCGTCGAGGCGGTCCAGCAGGCTGCCATTCGAGAGCTCGCCCACGCGCTCAAGCACATTTAGCCCGAAGTCGCGCCCGATGACTGAGGCGACGGTGAGGACACGGTTGCAGTTCTCCGAGAGGCGGCCCAGCCGGCGGTCGATCACGTCTTTCACGTCCCGCGGGACGGCGACGCGCCAGGATTTCACCTGGTCGGGTCGCTCCAGCCGGCCCTCGGACTCCAGGAGGCGTACGATCTCTTTGACGAAGAAGGGGTTGCCTTCGGTCTCGTGGTGGACCGTCTCCACGAGCGCCTTCGGTGGCTCTAGGCCGGCGGTCGTCTCGACAAAGCGGGCGACGTCGCCCGCGCTGAGGCCGGCAAGTGGTAGGTCATGGCCGGGGTGGTCACGCCCCAGCTCGCCCAGAGTCTTGGTCAGCGGGTGCTTGCGACTCACCTCCACGTCACGATAGGCGCCAACGATTAGCAGGCGGGCGGTTCGGATTTCCCGCGCCACAAACTGGAGAAGGAGCAGCGACGGCTCGTCGGCGGAGTGGAGGTCGTCCATCACCAGAACGACCGGCCGGCGAGCGGCTGCGTTCTTGAAGAAGGCGGCGATGCTGTCGAAGAGGCGGAAGCGTGCCTGCTCCGAGTTCAGCCCCGGCGACGGTGGCAGGTCGGGCAGCGCTTCCCTCACCTCCGGAACGACGTGCGCGATGTCGGCCGCGCCCGCTCCCATCTCCCGGGCCATCGCCTGGGGCTCGCACTCGGCGACGTAGGTGCGGATGATCTGGACCCACGGCCAGTAGGCCGGCGCACCCTCGCCCTCAAAGCAGCGGCCCCAGAGCACGCGGGCGCCGCGTAGACGGGCGTAGGTCGCCAGCTCCTCCGCTGTCCGCGTCTTGCCGATGCCCGGCTCGCCCGCCAGCATCACCAAACGCCCGCGGCCGGAGACGGCATCCTCAACTCGCTGTCGCAGGTCCTCCATCTCCCGCTCGCGGCCCACGTAGACGCCGTCGGCCGGGCTTATCGTTTCCACCGGAGGAAGCCGCCCGGCGCTGATGCGGCGGTGCAGCGCCTCCGTCTCCTCCGAGGGCTGCACGCCGAGTTCCCGCTCGAGCAGCTGGCGGCATCTGTGGTACTGGCGAAGTGCTTTCTCGCGGTTGCCGGCCTGGGCGTACAACCGCATCAAAGTGCGATGCCCCTCCTCGTTCACTGGATCGGCCTTCAGGAGCTGCTCCGAGCCCTCGATCGCCAGTTCAGTGTCGCCCTGCACCTCATACAGGCAGCTCAGCTCGACGAGCAGCTCGTTGTGGAGGGCCTTCAGCTCCTGCCGCAGAGGCTCGGTCCACTCTTCATACCGCTCGTCGGGGAGGAGATCCCCGCCATAGAGCGCGAGCGCCTGCTCGTAAGACGTGGCGTCCGTCCGCACGACTCGCGCCGCATGGGCCCGGCTTCTGAACTCCTCGTAGTCGATCCGTGCATCGGGCGAGATGGCCAACAGGTCGGCGGCGGCACTGACGACTGGCGCTATCAGGTCCTTCTCCGCGAAGGCGCTGCGCAGGTAGTGGAGGTTCTTACGAAGGTTGGCGGCCGCGGCCGCGGGTTCCAGGCCCGGCCAGAGACAGTCGAGCACCTGCTCGCGGTGCAGCCAGCGGCCTTTGTCTAGCGCCAGTAGCTTGAGAAGCGCCTGCGCCTTCCTCCTCGGCCACGAGCTGTCAATGATTACCGTTTCGTCAGCACGTACCTCGAAGTTACCCAGTAGGTGTATGCGAACGTCAGCCTGAGCGGACCCGGCCATGCGCTAGCCCTTTCGACCGCAGACTTCGTAGAGACGTACAGGCTCATCGAATCCTCTAAGCGCCGTCTCGCCTCGGTCGGCGAACGTGAACCCCTTGCCGGCTACTAGTTGCCGCACGACATCAGAGACGAGTATTTCGCCCCCCTTGGCTTGCCCCGCGATCCGGGCCGCCGCGTTGACTGCGGTGCCGTAGAGGTCCTCTTCCTTCGCGATCGGTTCCCCAGCGTTGAGACCTATCCTCAGCCGCATCGGCAGATCACAGGCACCCTCCTGGATGGCCATCGCACACTCGATCGCCCTGAGCGCCGACCCGAACGATGCCATAAAGCCGTCGCCCAGGGTCTTGATCTCCGCACCGCCGTGAGTCCGCAGAGCCTCCCGCACCAGACGCTCCTGGTCGCGGAGCAAGTTTCGCGCCTTCTCATCACCGAGCCGCTCTGTGAGTGCCGTCGAGCCCTCCACATCTGTGAAGAGTATTGTGCGAAAGGCGCCCGCGGTGGTAGCCGGGGAAGGGATGAGCTCTTCAGCATCCGCTTCCAGCTTCTTCATGCCGATCTCCCGCGCCGTCTCCAGCGCTTGGACTAGGAGCGCCTGCGCCTTCTCCCGGTCCCCCGGCTCTGCTCGGGTGAGTAGTATCCTGGCGTATTCGTGTTGGGTGTGCGCTATGTACGTAGGCGATCGCATCCGTTGTTCCATTTCCAGGGCATCCTCGAAATGCCGGGCCGCGTCCCTCCAGCGTCCCATCGTTGCGGCGAGTAGACCGAGGTAGTGAGAGACAGAGCCCATGAAGGTGATCCCGTCTGCAACGATGATATTCTGGGCAGCATAGGGCCGAAGCATCTCGTAAAGAGTCGCAGCCCTCGACGCATCCCTCAGCGACGCGCAGGTCTGGGAAAGCAGTGCTATCCCGCTCGTCCAGAATAGGTCGTGCAGATCAGCGAAGTTGCTGGATGCGATCGTATCAAATTGAGCGCGGGCCTCCGCTTCCCGGCCCAGCTCGGCTTCGAGAAAGGCTACCATACACTCGAGGTAGCGGCGAAGGCCACCCCAGCCCTGCACGAGCCACGCTCGCAGAGGCGCCTCGGTCTCGTCGAGGCGACCCTGGTGCCAGCGCAGATTGAACGTCTGGAAGCCAGCCCAGCCCACGGCGCCAGGGTAGACCCGCTGCCCCATTGTCAAGGCCCCGAACACAAGGCGTTGGGCATGCTCCAGCTGACCGTGCATGAGGACGCGCATGGCGTCGTAGGCAGCCGCGTTCCATAGCCACAGAGGATGGCGATATTCTGTCGCAAGCGAGCTATACACCCTCAACTCAGTCTCGAATGCCTCAAGGTCACCCAGCTGCAACATGTCGCCGACCGTGCAGTCACGGCCCAACAGGGCAAGCTCGCGGTCGTGTGTCTCTTCGGCAAGCCTCAGAATCTCGTGTGCCCAATCGATCCGATCTTGAATGTCAGCTGGGCCTACTGCCGCTCGTACAGAGGCCATCAGAGCCCGAGCCAGAGCAGCCGGATCACCACTCGAGCGGGCGATTTCCAGCGCTGCGCTGCTTAGGGCAACCGCTCGTTCACTGCGACGTGGCCCTGATACCAAGCCTCGTCCCACGGTCTGTGACAGCCGCGCCAGCACAATCGCCCGTAGGGCACTGCCTTCGTACCCAGAAGTCGACAATCCCTTGTCCGCTCTGTCGAGCAGGTTGGCGGTTTCGTCTACGACGCCTGGCGTATCCCACGTTCCCGCATAGCCAAGCGCAGCTCGTGCCTGCTGCTCGGCGGCGCCGAGACCCGCGGCTAGATCAGCCGCTTGCAGGAAGACCTTCTTCGCTTTGGGAGTATCACCCGACTTCGCTTGGGCCTCCCCAAGCGACAGCAGCAGCTCGCAGTGGAGCCCCTCGTCCGGCACGTTCCTCAAGTCGAGCGCCTGCAGCGCCGTCTCGTACAATCGCGCCGCCTCTTCGTAGGCAAGCATGGCGAGCGCTCGATCGCCGGCCCGGCCCGCGTATTCGATCGCCTTGTCCACTTCGCCAGCGGGAATCGCCTGGAGGAAGTGGTGCGCCAGCTCGGCTAGGTGCAGGTCGAGCGAGGAGGCGTGAGCCTGCTCGATCGCTTCGCCCACTTCACGGTGCAGACGCAGGCGCCGCGTCATCGAGAGCCCGTCGTACAGCGTCTCGCGGATGAGGGCGTGGGCGAAGCGGAAGGCCCCGATCGCCCCAGGTGACTCGTCGATGAGATGGGCACCCACGGCTTCGTCGAGCGACTCCAGCAAGTGGTCGTCCTTAAGTTCGGCCACCCGCTCCAGCACGTTGAGACCGAAGTCCCGCCCGACCACGGAGGCGACGGTAAGGGCGCCACGGCAGACCTCGGATACGTGACCAAGCCGTCGGCCTATTACGTCGCGGACGCCCTGGGGGATCGAGAGCTTCCAAGTGGTAGCCTCGTGCGCGTCGTCAAGCCGTCCCTCCGCCGCCAGCAGGTGGATGATCTCCTTGACAAAGAACGGGTTGCCCTCGGTCTCGCGGTGGACGGCGGAGACGAGCGCCGCCGGCGGCTCGACGGACGCCTCGATCTCGATGAACCGAGCGACGTTCGCCACTTCTAGGCCGGCGAGCTGAAGGCGGCTCGTTGGATGCTCCCGCGACAGCTCGCCGAGCGTCTGGGCGAACGGATGGGCCGGCCCGACCTCCACGTCACGGTAGGTGCCCAGGAGCATCAGCGGCGAGCCCTTGATCTCTCGGGAAAGGAATTCCAGGAGCAGGAGCGAGGGCTTGTCGGCCCAGTGCAGGTCCTCCAGCACCAGGAAAAGGGGCTGATGCTTGGCCGCTGTGCCGAGAAACCGGGCGATGCTGTCAAAGAGGCGAAACCGCGCCTGCTCTGACTCAGGCCCCGTCGCCGGCGGTAGGTCGGGCAACGCTTCTCGCACCTCTGGGACGATCTGCGCGATGTCGGCGACGCCGGCGCCCATGTCGCGATTCAGCGCGTCCGCATCACGCCCGGCAACATACGAGCGGATGATCTGGACCCAGGGCCAGTAAGGGGGGGCGCCCTCGCTCTCGTAGCAGCGGCCCCAGAGTGCCTCCGCGCCTCTCAGGCGTGCGTAAACGGCCAGCTCCTCGGCTGTCCGCGTCTTGCCGATACCGGGCTCGCCCGCCAGAAGCGCCACCCGGCCGCGGCCCGGTATTGCGTCATCGACGGCAGCTCGCAGGTTTTGCAGCTCGCGCTCCCGGCCCACGTAGGCGCCCCCGGAGGGCACCAGTGGTACCGAAGGGACACGCAGCCGCCCGTCGGTTATCAGCCGGTGCAGCGCTTGCGTTTCGCCCGACGGCTCGACGCCAAGCTCGCGTTCGAGCGCCTCTTTGCATTTCTCGTACTGTCGCAGCGCCTTCCGGCGGTCGCCTCCTCGCGCATACAGGCGCATCAGTGCGCGATGCGCCTCTTCCTGAAGGGGCTCCATTTGCAGTAACTGCTGAAGACGCTCCGCGGATCTATTATGCTCGCCCAACGCCTCGTAGAGCTGCGCCAGTTCGAAGAGGAGCTGGTTTCGCAGCGACCTTAGCTCCTCCCGCTGCGGCTCCGTCCACTCTTCGTACGCCTCATCCGGTAGCAGGTCGCCGGCGTACAGCGCCAGCGCCTCCTCATACAGCGCCGCTTCGGTACGAGAGTCCCAGGCGGCCTTAGCCCACGACTTGAACGCCTCGAAGTCCACCCAGACGTCAGGCGAGAGCGCCAGCATGTCAGCCGCGGCGCTGACGATCGGCGACGTCAGCCCGTGTTCAGCGAAGACGGCGCGAAGATAATGGAGGTTCTTGCGGAGGTTGTTCGCTGCCGCTTCGGGCTCCAAATCGCGCCAGAGGGCGTCGACCAGTTGCTCGCGGTGCAACCAGCGGCCCTTGTTGACAGCGAGAAGCTTGAGCAGAGCCTGAGCCCTGCGCCTGGGCCACGCGCTGTCAATGATGACCTGCTCGCCGCAACGCACCTCAAAGTGGCCCAGGAGCTTGACGCACAGGTCGTCGCCCTCAGGCCGTTGCCGCGATGTTGAACCCTCTGCCTGGACTCCGCCCTTTCCAAACGCTTCCACCCCATCACCCCCGAATGCTGAGAGTAAGCCGATGATACACCATCCGGCGCGGGGACGAGCTTTTTGGTCGCCTCGCGCCAAATTTCCGTGGAGTATTTCGCGAAACAGGCCTCCGGGGAACGTTCGGGGAACGTTCGAGGAACGCAGCCTTCATACAGTGGCCGCAGATAAGTGGTCATGGAAAGGATGTGCACGCGATGAGGAGCAGCCACCGATTCACACAGTCAATCGAGGAAGAAGGAGGCAGATCATGAAGACAGTGGCGATCTCCGCCGTTGTCGCAACAGTCTTGGGGCTGGCGGCGGTAACGTCCGCACTCGCCCATGAGAGTGGACATCGTGGCGGGTGTGAGGACTTTGGCCACATCAACCACGACATCGCGCAAGACCCCGCCGCGTTCGGTTTCCCGGATGCTCGAAACCTGGGCGACATCGTGAGCGGGTTCGCCGCTCTGGACGATGGGCAGCCCGGAGTGGGAGACATCGTAGAGGAAATCGACCACGCGGCCTGCGGCGCAAGCTAGCCGTCGTTCCCGCTGCTCCTCATCGCGTGGGCATCCTTTTCGGGCAACCAAATAGATCAAAGAGGAGGACGAGATGAACGAACTGAAAACACTAACAATACGACCCAAGATCATAGGACTATTCAAGGTAATCCCCCCGGCGGCAGTACTGGCCGTAATAGCGGTGTTGTTAGTCCGGGACGCTTCGCTGGGCGTTCGTAGCGCAGCTGCACAAGAGGAGACGTTCGTCTCCTTTGTCAGCGAGCCTGGCGACTACATCGGCCAAGGCCAGCAACTGATGTTCACGCCCGGCAGCGCTACCTTCGAGAGTTACAACAGCTTTGAGTCGCAGGTACTGGTTCGGGTATTCCCCTTCTCCGGCGGCTTCTGGATCCTTCAGTTCGCAGCCCCGACCGGCCAAACACTCGTTCCAGGCATATATGAGGGAGCCGCGAGATCGGCTCAGGAGCCGGGTCAGCCCGGCCTCGATGTGGGCGGAGATGGCCGCGGTTGCAACACGATCACGGGGAGGTTTGAGGTCCTCGAGGCTGCCTACGGGCCGGGCGACTACGTTCGGCGCTTCCACGCCAGCTTCGAGCAGCACTGCGAGGGCGCGGATCCGGCGCTGTTTGGAGAGATCGCCATCGTTAATCCTCCACCGGATAGTGACGGTGACGGCATCACCGACGGACTGGACAATTGTCCTTTCTTCTTCAACCCAGATCAGGTTGATTCGGACGGTGACGGGAGCGGCGATCCATGCGATTTTGACTCCGATAACGATGGCTTCGACGACGCCGTCGAACTCGACGCGGGCTCAGATCCAGCCGACTTTCACAGCACGCCCGAGCATTCCGCTTACGTCCCGGCCAGCTGCACTGACGGCTCTGACAACGACCTCGACGGCCTGATCGATGGGGCGGACGCGGGCTGTGATCAGGACGCTGACGGCGTGGTCGATACCGCCGACAACTGCATCTTTGACCCGAACCCAGATCAGGCTGATCTGGACCTCGACGGCGCAGGCGACGCTTGCGACTACGATATCGATAACGACGGTTTCGACAATCTCAGCGAGCGGGATTTGGGCTCAGATCCGCGCAATCCAGGCAGCACGCCCGAGTACTCACTGCTCCTCCCGGCCACCTGTAGTGATGGCCTGGACAACGACGTCGATGAGCTGACGGACGGCGCCGACCCTGGGTGTGACTGGGACGCCGACGGCGTGCCGGAGCCTGGCGACAACTGCCCCCTGTACCCCAACCCAGATCAAAGCGATCGTGACGGGGACGGCACGGGCGACCCCTGCGACGGCGACAATGACAACGACAGCTTTCAGGACTTCATCGAACTTCTTGCCGGGTCGGACCCATTCAACGCCGCGAGTACCCCGGAGTTCTTCTCCTTCATCAGGGACCGCTGCGAAGACGGCATCGATAACGACCTCGACGGCCTGACGGATGGCGATGATCGGGGCTGCCGGCCGGACCGTGACTTTGACGGCATCGCAGACGAAGACGACAACTGTCCTGACTTTTCCAACGCCGAACAGTCCGACTCTGACGGTGATGCGATCGGTGATGCCTGTGACGACAGCGACTCGGATGGGCTTGTCGACGCCGCCGACAATTGCCCAACAGTCTTCAACCCATTTCAGGCCGACTCCGAAGGCGATGGGATCGGCGACGACTGCGATGCCTGCCCCAACGAAGCCGCCGACCGGGACGCTGACGCAGACGGCTGCACAGACACGCTCGCCGGGTTGATAGCGATCGTCGAAGACCTGACACTTCATCCGAACATCAAGGGTGGCCTGCTGGGCAAGCTATACGAGGCCCAGCAAGCTCTGGACCGGGAGAAATTCAAAGTCTGCAAGAACAAGCTGCAGGAATTCATCGACCTGGTCGCGGCCCATAGGGGTAAGGCACTGACGGACCCGCAGGCCGATCTACTCACTGCATACGCCAATAACCTCCTCGGCGGTAAATAGCTGCGCGGAGAGAAGAGCTGTCACGCATGGCGACTCAAGCAAGCAACTCGATCCGGGAACTGGATGAGGCGTTCGCCCGCCACATCAACTCCGGCGACGCCGAGGCGCTCGCGGGAAGCTTCTACGCCGAGGAAGCGCTCCTCCTGCCGCCGAACCACCCGGCCGTACGCGGCCGAGTCTCTATCGGCCACTTCTGGCGGGGTCTGCTGGACGCCGGCCTCAGCGACCTCCACGTGGAGACCACCGAGACCAGGGCGTCCGGCACCTTCGCCTTCGCGACCGGGAGATATTCGTTGGCCTTCCGCGGGGCTGCCGGCGAGCCGGTACGTGACACCGGTAAGTGGCTTGCCATCTACCGCCAGCAGGCGGACAAATCCTGGCGGGCGGTCAACCACATGTTCAGTAGCGACCAAGCAGCGACTTGAAGGAGGTCATCTTGAGAATTGGCGAACGCTTGTCGAGTAGTCAATCATCGGGCCCTAAGGAGGGCACCGAATTGCGCAAGAAGAGCATTGCTTTGCGTCAGAGAGAAGTACTGTTCTTCATACCGATCATCCTGTTCGCAGCAGGGCTCAGCGCAGCCTGCGGTGGCACAGAAGAAGAGGAGGCCGCTTCACCCGCTGCGCAGCCTGTTGAGACTGCTCGCGAAATCAGCGGTGCAGACCTCCAGCAGATGGTCCTTCGCCAGGCCGATCTCGGTTCCGCCTATGCGAGCTTCACCCTCGACGAAGAGTCCGGATTCGTATCGAAGGACCAGCGTGCGGAGATGGCCTTCAATCCGGCGGACGAGAAGCGAGACCTGGACAGATTCGGCTACGTGAATAGCTACGCGGAGAGCTACTCGGAGCCAACACTGACCGAGCCGAATGCCTCCTTGCCAGCAGAGGGCCCCATCAGCATTGATACGGAGGTCCTACTCTTTGACGAAGCCGACCAAGCCGGCGGCTACCTTGCTGATGATCTGGCCGACTCGAAGGGTGATGTCGGCGCGGCCGCATCGGGAGGGAGGGTCGAATCTTTCGAGGAGTTCGGCGTGGTTAGTATCGGCGATGAAGCCTGGGGAGGACGACTGGTTCTGGTTGTAAGTGATGAGTCGGGGGAGGAGATTCGATTCCATTTTACGGGGATCGAGCTGCAGCGCGGGCAGATGGTTGGTTTTGTTGTGATTCTCCTGGTCGACGATGAGAACGTCGCTGACGAGGTGATCAGCCTGGCTCGCAAGTTGGATGAGCGAATCAAGGCCGTCCTGGCGGAAGAAGCGTAGGGGATTGGACCAAAGTTTAGCAAGGAGTATTCGAATATGAATAAGAAGATCGCGATCTTAGGTCTAGTGACAGCAGTGCTCGCTCTGGCCGTGGGCTCGAACAAGGGAGCTTATTCGACGGAGGCTTCCGCGACACAGAACTGCCTTGCGTGGGAGCGGTCCGCCGCAGGCGATGTGGAGGACCTTGGCCGGCCCGCCATCGACCGCCTGGCGGCAGACGAGCCGTACGGTCAGCTCTTGGGCGATTTCGTGGCCGACGAGTGCATGCGACTGAACTACGTCCAAGTGATCGGCACACACAATAGCTACCATGTCCAGCCCAGGCCGGCACTCCTGTCGGCGATCGCCGCCTTCGACCCTCTGGCCGCGGCCAGCTTCGAGTACACGCACCGTCCCCTCGACGATCAACTCGGTGATCTCGGTGTCCGCCAAGTCGAGCTCGACTTGTTCGCGGACCCGAACGGCGGACTTTTTGCCGTGCCCCTCGGCCCGCTTTTCGTCCCGCCCTTCCTCCCCGACCCGATCAAACCAGAGATGCTGGCTCCCGGCCTTAAGGTGCTGCACATCCAAGACATCGACTTCGGGACACGGTGCCTGACATTCGTCTCCTGCCTGCAAACGATCAAGGCGTGGTCAGACGCCCATCCCGGCCATCTTCCGCTGATGATCCTCGTCGAAGCCAAGGACGATCGTCTCGCTCTTCCGCCCGGTCTCCCACCCGCGACCGTACCTGTGGCGTTCGGAGAGGACGAGCTCGACGGGATAGACGCCGAGATACGATCGATCTTCGCGGACGACCAGCTCATCACTCCCGACGACGTCCGCGGCGGACGGGCTACCCTCGAGGAGGCGATCCTCAAGGATGGCTGGCCGACGCTGCACGAGTCACGCGGGCGGTTTCTCTTCGCCTTCGACAACACCGACGCGAAGCACGACCTCTACCTCGGCGGGCATCCATCTCTGGAAGGCCGCGTAATGTTTACGAGCTCACCTCCCGGCTCTCCGGAGTCAGCCTTCGTGAAGGTCAACGACCCGGTTGCCAACCAGGACTACATCCGCGGGCTGGTTGAGGCGGGGTACATTGTCCGCACCCGGGCCGACGCCGACACCGTCGAGGCTCGTTTTGGGCTCACCGCCCGACGCGACGCAGCCCTGGCCAGCGGTGCCCAGTTCGTCAGCACCGACTACCCCGAGCCGGATCCTGATTTCTCGACCGGCTATTTCGTGGAGATCGCGGCCGATGGGGTGAACGCCCGCTGCAACCCTGTACTGGCGCCGCCGGGCTGCGACTCGGTGTCGCTTGACTGACATGGATCCAATGACTGAGGGGCCGCCGAAGGGTTCCCTGATTCCGCTCGATGCTCGTCGATCTTGGCATCCCTAGCGGCCCTCAGTCCGGAGTGCTGAGGAGCATGTGCGCGTTAATGGTGCTCGACTGGCCGGCTTGCATCTCCCTCAGCGTCTGGTAACGGTCGCTGCCTCAATCAATACACCGTTGCGTTAGCGGCCAAAAGGTCTACTATGTAGAAAGGTAGCTGCGGAATAAAGGGGAGAAAAAGTGGCTTAACTCAACGGTTGCCGCGCTGGACAGATATGCCAGGAGCGTTCGCCGACTAGATGGTTTCACAGGAGCCACGCTTCTCCCAAAGTAGGTTCCACAACTGTCGAATGCAGGTGGCCGAAGGCCTCCGGAAACCGAGTGTGAATGGGGATCAGAGTGGCCGGTGCGGCGGCGTCGATCACCGTTGCAATGTCTTCCATTGGCGAGTGTCCGGAGACATGGACGTGGTAGTACTCTCTGCAGCCGAAGAGCCACAGCCACTGCTGAAGCCGGTTTGAGCCGAGCGCCATCTCCAGGTTGAAAGGTCCGCTCTTCGATAGGACGAAGGTTAGCGGCCAGGGCATACCGTCATAGCAAAGCTCCGGCAGGATGCTGAGCGCCTGCGGACAGCAGATGACGAAGGCGTCTGGGTGCTGCCGAATCGCCTCTCTTCCCATCGGTAACCCGAAGACTTGTCCTCCCTCCAGCACCCACTGAACCGCCAGCCGTTGCTCCCACGACCTCCTGCCGTCCATCAGCTCTTCAGCATCTTCAGGGTCTGTCGGCCCCCTTTTGTCTCGTGGCATCCGAAGCTGTGACAGGTACAGCCCCGTGCCCTTGACCGGAGGCAGCTCGAGGCCGTGGATCCGCTTGGATGCCTGAAGGACGATGTGCGCCAGCCTGGACGGGATGACAAAGATTCGGCCTGCTGCCTGAGCAGCTCGCCATACCGAGTACAGGCGCTCCAGGTCGATGGGTGGGATCTCCACGACGACGAGGCCCTCTGCAGCCTCCACGGTGTCCGTAAGCGCCTTGTCGAGGTCAGCTTCGGACTCCGCGCCAACCTGAACTCGTCCTGGAGCCTGGCCACCCAGCTTGCGGCTCAGGGCGTAGCTCACCTGCTCGACCATCTTGGCCTCCGGATCCCCACCCTCCGGCACAGCGTGCGTGCCTTCGCAGATGAGGGCGTCGATTGCGGTCTCTTTCAGCACCCTGAGGAAGGCTTCGGACTTCTCGGGATGGCGCCCGTGCATCCTGATGTCGCCTGTGTATGCGATCTTCTGTC